>MDSW01069267.1_pt1 | contig 14947 bp, 10 predicted proteins | sample 811171 | NCBI WGS metagenome assembly MDSW01 (sample SAMN05326641, study PRJNA326480) | marine metagenome | isolation source: seawater | place: Atlantic Ocean: North West | collected 2012 | reverse complement strand
AGACCAGACTCGAGTGCACGCATCAAAGGTGAAGTCGTACAGCCAGTCAGCCCAGGGGACGACCGACGAGGCGCCGTTCACGCGAAACATCCACGAGATGTGCAAGAAGCGCACCAGCGGAAGCAACGCCCTAACGACGCCTTCCCATACCGGCCTGAGTGAGCGAAACATCTTTCATGAATACAACCGGCGATAACAGAAGGAGTTTGGACTGATGTCGCCGTCGACTCATGCACAGTTGAGACTGCTGGTACCTCCCAACATCTTGGCCCTTTATCTTCATAGTACTTGCACCATATTAGTCTACTTTCGTAATTTCGAATGTATTATTCGGCGAATTATCTACCTTCGAAGGTACTATACAGATAGAGTACCTTCGAATTCGGAAGGTAATGATATGATAAAAGCATATTAGAAATATTACCATCGTACACCACCCCCCAGTGCTTCCCTGTACGCAGCGCACGAACACTTTTCAACATATGTCGAGGGGCTCGAATCGTATGATTCAAGGACGCGGCGTGGGTTTCGGTACGAAACCGTAATCCGCATCTTTCGTTCGCTCGTTTCTCTGACACCTCGAGCCCGCTTTGTCTCACTTCAGGGATCGGCGTAGGTTGCGGCTTCGGGGTTGGTTGGGGGTTCGGTGGTAAGTCCTTTCTTTCCCACGTTCGCCAGTCGTCGGCTCATACATCGTTTCAGTATTAACGTGGAACTATCACACGAATCACAGGCGGCAACATTGGCATCATGGGATTGGGCATGGGCGGAGGTTGCGGAATCGGTGTAGGAATCGGTTGGGGCGTAGGGCTCGGTTGGGGCAGCAAATACATCAACCAACATTTCGTATTTGAGGAAACTAAAAGGCGACGCGTCAGCGATGATGCGCCACCTCAGGTGCGCAAGACTAGACGCACTCTCTCTAAATCGATTCACTATTACCGATAAACCTTTTCGGACGAACGGAAGTATCCCAACTTGCTGAAGCTGGCCTCAAACACAGGGACCATTCAAGAGCTTATCGAGGGGCCTGAAGAGCGTCACCGCGCCAGGACTAGCGCAACTGCCGCAGAAGGTGTAATCCGGGCGTTGTGATGCTTGATGCACCATTTCAAATGATTTCTCTGGAATGGGTATACTGGATCAACCCGTATTTTCTGCAGATCACACTCACATGTAACAAGAAGGTAACAATTCGGAGGTGGACGAGTGAGAGCACAGTTCATATCCAAATTTGAAGAGTCTATCAACTACAGCCGTTTTCTAGCACGGTGCCGCGGGGGTTTGAGCCCAATTTTACCAGCTATTGCGACGGCACCTCCATGCTTCGAAAGAGCTCTTGCGATATCGAATCTTCCTAGTTTTTCTAATTGAGGCCTACTCGGCATTACTCCTGGATCAAGTCCATTTTCACTGATGAAAAGAAATACCTCGCGCCTCATATTTGTAATATCACTCCAATAACCTCGAGGCTTTCTGTGGTTCTTGATCCATCCCAACCGTTTAGCTACAACATCAAACCCGCCAGCATCGACTACTTCCTGTTCGAGAGAATAAGCATCCAGAGAGCGAAGTTCGGCTCGGCGAGGCATAAAACCATCAGAACCAAACCCAAGATCTTGCATCTGAGAACGAATTGAGTGCAGTGGGTCAGCCACTCTACTTTTCTCCTGTATGCCAACATCCGCGTTGGAATCAAAGACGGATTTTGATGGAATGATGCGTCCTTTATAGTACTCTGCCTCGCGAAGAAAAGTTGACGATGACGATGTGCCAGGATACCTCATTTCTGCTTCAAAAACTTTTTCCGTGTATTCGCGGAAAGAGTGGAGCAACGAAAAGATCTCTTCGAATACAGCACGCTCTGGAAGTGGGCTACCGCCCTCCGAGTCGGACACCGAATTTGAGCTCTGCCAGAACGTTTTGCTCGTATGACGTCGAAGAGAACGACCTTCTATCGCGAATTTCACCATTGTTGCGCGCTCAGAGACGAACGCTTCCGATTTGTTCATCCCACCTTCATAATCCATGACAGGGGTGAAGGAATCTCCTGATTTGCAGTTACCTGAGTTGTCTCTGTCATGTTGCCGACAGCCTCTAAAATCTTTATCATCATCAAAGCGGTTCTCACACGGGATAACGAGCCATTTTCCCTGCAGTACATTCCCAGAAGGTCCAGTGTTGAGTGTTCGGAACTGCACCTCGCCCTTCTCGTCATTTTTTGTGAAGTCACACGTGACGTCCTCTTCTAGGCAGTGGTACAGTTGACACTTCAGATACACTTGCCTCATTCTGACACGTGCAGTACGATTTCGTGGGTTTAGCGGTTGCGTAACGCGCTCTACAAAAGCTAGATTTGGGACGAACTCGGGCATGTCATCGAAGTTCGTTAGCACGCGATAAACCAGTTTGGGAGGTGCTTCTATGAATACTGCACCAATCGCTCGACGATGAAAAATATCTTTGGTGTCAAACCGCCGCAGGTGGACTTCGCACGCACCAGGTCGACTTAAACAAGCATTATCATCTGGAAGCCAGCGCTGCTCAGCATCCATTGAGCTGAAATGAGGATCCACACTTTCGAGTCTCTGATACACATGTCCGTTTGATGTTTGACCACGACGTCCGGAGCCTTCCAATAAATGTTGCGCTGGTTCAAACACCAGCGACTGTGATATATCTTGCGCAAAGAATTTAGTGTTGTCGGTGACTCTGGAACTCGGGGCAGGGATGGGTATCTCGTTCAATCCGAGATATTCGAGCGGTCCACCAAGATTTCTGACCTCAGACCGCTTTCCCTCACGTTGAATAGTTTCACCAAGCGGTGATTCAAGTGGTGGAAAAAACCGAGGAGCTCTGATGAATATCTGATCAAGTTCAATGGCTCGGCGCATGACCTCGCGCATAATTTGTGGAAGTTGCGCCCGAATCCAACGCCTCAACGATGACACAACAGCAGGAAAGCGGGATGGAATAACCGCGAGTTCCAGAGATGCATCACAGACATATAACGCGTCCTTCACTTCCCGCACGACCCATTTCCTGCAGGTTTGGAGGGAACGCAATCCATTGCACGGAAACATGTTTGTTAGTAATCAATCAGGGCCGAAAGGTAGTCGTGCATGACGTAGATGCTGAGACTAACATCGATACCCCGTGAGGTTCTTATTCGAGATAAAAAGCGTCAGAAATTCGTACCCTCGAAACGAGAACTCGTTCTTCTCATTCTCGTTGAGCGCTTGGAAGCGAATTTCACCTCGTGGTATATCCTCCTCGATTTTGATTGTCACAGCGGCCTGCATACTTCCCCATAGTAGATTATTGTCGCGTGAGTGCACTCGGATCACCACGTGACTAACGCGTGACGACACCCAAATTCGCTTGCAGCTAACAATCGCGTCGGATGTGTTGTACAGATTCTCGTATTCGGTTAGAGCGCGCCACACTGACTTTAGTGAAGCGTTGAAGCGACCGCGTGATTCGAAGTTTTCACCGGGCAACACGTCCCTTTCGGGCTCTTCTGCGGGATCCCCCGCACAGTTAACGTTATTTTTCAAGGTGGCCCGACAACGGATGGATTTCCAGCGTCGGAAACTCACTTGCCTAGATACTGGCCTCCAAATGCCAGTGAAGCCCATCGCTGAGCATGACGACGCCGCCGAACGCAAGAATGTCATGTGCCTCCGGCGAGGTGCTAGTCAACACGAATGACACGCACCCTCCGAAATCGATATGAACGTAATACCTTGTCAACCTATTAGTTATCTTATCTCTATTCGAAGAGGATCCGATCCTTCCATCCGCGCGGACAAGTCTTGTTGAGGATTCGCGAGCAATTCGAAGTTACGAAAGTAGTCTACTTTCGTATTATAATATCATACTTTCGCAGTAGACTATATATATATATATGCTATATATATATGCTACGAAGCACAATCAATATATTCATACGAAAGTAGATAGATAGACTAGTACTTCGAAAGTACAAGTAAGCAAGGTAGCGTAGTCTACTTTCATTCACAATAAAGTACGAAACATATATACTTTCGTATCTACTTTCGAAAGTAAGTGTCAGAATATCAGTTTCACCTACGAAAGTATATTCAAAATTCCGTATATAGTAAACGTATTACCTGTAATACTTAATTTTTCCTGCACAAGAACACGTACGCTCACGCTCTCTAAAAAAGTATATTATACCTCGTAGCTCCTCTTTCGCCAATCCCCGCTTTTTGATCCGAGGGGATTTTTCACTGGACCAACAAAAGCTTGGAACGATGACCCTTAAACGGATCTCGACGAACAAGAAGGCCATTCACGCTGGTGCACAGGAGCGCCGTCACTAACCGGATTACGTTCACAGTGCATCACACATTTGCTTAGCGCGCGTCTATTCGAACGAGCGCACAGCGACACGACTTCTACAGGCTGTTCTATTGGATTCTTGTTCACTGTTGAGGAGTTCTTAATTCCATTCCCGTCGCGATTGCCAGAATCATGTTCAGTACGTCCCTCTTGCCGATCGAGTTCATTGTCAAAGCCCGTGTCATAATACGTTCATTTGATGTGACCGTCACCCATGTAATGTAGCGCTACCGAGTTCTTACCATCCCCCTTAACACCAACCGTTTCCGACTCCCGCACTATAGAAAACACGTTCCAGGTTCGTCCCCTTACCTCTGTACAGGCTTGTGTACCTCACTCATGCTTCTGTTGGAAATCAGCAAGGACCACGCCCTCTTCACTCACAACGTCCCGCATCCTACTTCTACACTCCACAGAGCGGTTTTCTTTCCATACTGTACAGCATCGGCAGTCAACCTCTTCAAATATGGGACAAGAAATGCCGAAACGGGCACATAAAGCGGATCACCGACAACGACATCCAGTCGTCGGTGTTGGAGATCATGGGAACGAACGTGAGTCCCAGTTTTTTTTCGCGTTGTAAAAGAGCTGTCTCTTAGATATCCCTATCTTTTTACCAAACTCTTCTCTGTTCTCTACAGGTTTCTACGATATACATATCTTGTCCGTCTGACTCAAAACAAACTCTTGGTATTAAGCTTCCTTTCCTCGTGATGATAATCAAGAACTTGAAGAAATACTTCTCTTTTGAAGTTCAGGTGTTAGACGATAAAAACGTGCGTCGGAGGTTCCGGGCATCAAATTATCAGGTACGCTTAAGCTTGGAAACCGTGCATGTCAACAGATCTATTTGCTGACTCTTTCTCTTCTGTGCAGTCAACGACACGTGTGAAGCCGTTCATATGCACGATGCCAATGCGCCTTGATGAGGGATGGAACCAGATCCAGTTCAATCTGTCCGACTTCACTCGTCGTGCATATGGAACAAACTTCATCGAAGCGCTCCGCGTCCAAATCCATGCGAATTGCCGTATCAGGCGCATATACTTCTCCGATCGGCTCTACACTGAGGAAGAACTCCCCCCAGAGTTCAAACTGTTCCTTCCAATTCAAAAGAACTAACAGATAAGGAGGTCAGGATAGGAGGATCGGACTATTGGTGCAACTTTTAGAGAAGTCCTGAGCTCGAGAAAACACGTTTGATCGCAACAGTCTACTACAGTCTACTACAGCAGTCTACTACGATAGAGCTAGAGCATTGTCTACAGCGAGCTTGTCAATTTCGCGGAAACGCGCCCTTGTCTTCAGCGTTGCTAGCCAGCTCTACTCTATCTATCTTGCTAGCCAGCTAGCTAGGTAGCACTAGCTATGTATAGCTAGAGCAAGCTAGAATATCATACCTTGCTTTATGATTACATATATAGATTATTGTATTAATATATTCATACAAATAATAAAGAAAGAAGTAAGCAAGTAAGGCCAATATCTAATTATTATTTTATGATATTTCAAGGATAAAATAGAAGTTATCTGACCATCAGGACAGCACATACATACAGGTGAGGTCAGTTTCTACGAAGGTACTTTCGAAAGTACTTTCGAAGGTAATTATGATAGCTATTGTAGCTGGCTAGCTTAGCTATGGATGGATCATACTGGTAGACTACGAATAGGAATATGAGACGAGTAGGCAGGTTCAGTTCACCGACGCTGCTCCTTCGTCCCCCCTACCTGAGCTTGATGCCATTCCCTAGGCGCGGGAGAAACGCTCTGCAGAAAGAGCTCACCTCAAAGCTTTTCGGCAGTCTCGGAGATGTATCACTGGTGCTGGAAGGAAACCGAGGGGTAGAGGAGGACTTGCAAGGAACCACCGCCGCCACCTCCCCAGTCAAAGGTGCTGAGGAGCCTCGAGCTAGAAGCACGGTTCCAACTCAAGGCGCCTGGGATGATCAACACGATGCGAGCACTGATGTTAACGTGGCGAAACGTGCCAGAGTGCGTAAGCTACGCGCTGAAGAGAGCGATGTGAAGCTGGACGGGGTTACATACCTTCAGCGAACACGGACTCACCACAAACGTGTCAATCAGCGCACAACCTGGGCCGAACTCTCAAATGCAGGCTCACCAAGAAATGACAATGGCACCAATACGGGTGCCGCAAAACCGTCTGGCGGGCTTGGTGGTCTTCTTCAAGAGGGTGTTGCACTTATCCGCGAAGATGGCGGCGTGTCCGGAACGGCACGATTACTTCCACAGGGAAAGGTTGAGGCAACCCGCTTGCGAGATGCGAACGCATCAGAGCCGAGCAGCGCAGTCATTCGGTCTGTGCAGTTTCACTCCAACGGCAGCCTGCTGCTTACTGCAGGCCTGGATAAAACTTTGAGATTGTTTGACGTGGATGGTACTAATAATCCCAAAGTGCAGAGCATCCATTTCGACGATCTCCCTATCCGGAAAGCATGTTTCAGTGGTGATGGCACCCAGGTTGTCGTCGCAGGAAGGAGAAAACATTTTTACCTGTATAATCTTCAAGGCGGGGCAATCGAACGAATATCTCCTCTCATCAATCGAGAAGAAAATAGCTTGGAATCGTTCGTGCAATCTTCAGTCGACGTCAACAAACCGATGCTTGCATTTCTTGGTACTGACGGTCATATCTCTTTGGTGTCGCTCCATAACCGATCGTGTGTCGGTTCCGTAAAGATGAACGGAACAGCGCGCTCGGCTACTTTCACTGCAAATGGTATGCATTTACTCACAGCCGGAGGAGAGGGAACAGTCTATGTGTGGGACTTGCGAAATCAGCGGCAATGTGTCGAAAGAATCGTTGATGAAGGTGCTCTGACGGTGACCTCCTTGGCGGCCTCTTCAACTGGAAAGCACGTGTCAACAGGGACAGAGTCAGGAGTTGTAAATGTCTATGACACAGCTGCACTCGGTAAGTGGTCCTCGACCGAAACCGACACAAGCCGAAGTGATCGACCATTCTCTCCGTCTAGATTGGTGCAGGAGACAGAAGGAAAGCCAATCCGTGCGATAATGAATCTGACAACATCCATCGACACCTTGACTTTCAACGGTGATGGACAGATGCTTGCTGTCTCTTCGAGACTGAAGCGTGACGCGTTGAGACTCGTGCACATCCCAACGTGCACCGTGTTTTCTAACTGGCCTTCGTCTAAGACGCCTCTTCATTACGTGTGGTGCACGTCATTCAGTCCATCGGGTGGATATTTGGCCGTCGGGAACGCGCGTGGCCGTGCATTGCTCTATCGCATTCATGCATACGACGTTTGACCAGAACTATCCGTGGTACTTGGTTGATATACAATCATATCATTATATTGAGGAGACGTTTATTTTCAAGGAGTTGATATAGTGGATTCACCCTGGCTCTCCAGCTGGTGTGCCAGATTCTTTCACATCCTTCGAAGGCGAGCGACATCGCACTCACTATGGTTGGGCGTGATGTGTGTACAGGGGCTTCGTGAGCCAGGAGGGTGACCTCCTCATGTATGGACTAGATAGCTAGATTGTGGATATCCTCAAATTGAGCATGGAGGCACTTTACTAGGGGCTCGACCAACCAGAAGGCAAGGCACCACCGCGACGCCCACCGGCGCCACTAGCTAGGTAGCTAGACTTTAAATAGCTAAACTAGACTAGATTCGACGGTCGAAACTAAATCTTACATGTACAAGTACCGACACTCCTGTGTGAGAACTTCGACTGACAGTAATCTGGGAGTTTCAATAGAGCTCTAGCTAGGTCTAGGTCTAGCAGGTAGTTAGGTAGCTAGCTAGTGCCTATCATCGAGATGAGATTCCACTCCGACTGAGATTTGGAAAAACTTTTGTACTCTAGTCTAGATACTAGCTTAGCTAGCTAGCTAGCTAGCTAGAGCTAGCTCTAGTGCCTCGGCGCCTTATTTGGGGAGATAGGAGTTTGCTTCCCGCTGCAACAAGCAACATGTTCGGGCTTCCACTATTAAGTGCGCGCGTGCGTGCGCATAAGATCAATGTTCAAGAAGCAGAGAGCTTAGAGAAGTGTATTTCTCAAACTGCCTTCAAATGCGATACTCGACTAGCCAGACAAGTGAAGTCTATGATCTGGTGCCGAAAGGCGAGTTAGCTGCAAGTTAAGCCGAGCACCGACGCTCAAGCAATGCATCAAGAAAGTATGGCGCGAGGTTGGTGAGGGGAGGTAGCCTGTGTGATGGCGCGTTGAACAACTCACCCCAAGGACTTTCACCACCTACAGCGTTGCTCGAACCGATTCCTGATGTATTTTCATATACTTTCAGGGCACGTTGAGTGAGCTGCAATGTGTCAAACGCTCTTAACGCAGTCGCCGTCGATGGACGTATCATCGCCAGCTTTGAGAGTTCATGCTTTGCCCTCTTTGAATCTTCCATGGTTGTGTCGACTAAGACGATTCTTCGATTGTGTGTCACAATGACAATGCCACCATTCACACGTGAAGAATACAACACTGCTTGTGGTTCACCTCCAGGAGTTACCCAACACTTCGTCGGTGATGCTTCTGAGCCGTTGTACTGAACGACAAGACTACCAGATGTCCTGTTTAAGCACGTGGAGTCTCTTTGAGTATTTCTTGTCCTCACCAACGACACGGGATCATTGCATGTTTCACTTTGTGGTATAGTCGTAACAACGAACTGTGGCAATGTTGGATGCGCCACAACGTCCGCACATGACAACGCGATTGTTCGCAAAACAGTCAAAGTCATCACGTTCCATATGACAAGACCGACAGCAGATACAGCAGCGAGCAGTGGCTCATCAGCAATGAATGACAATCCTGTAATTATTTGTGTTGAACTCGGATCTAATGTTTCATCCCACGTCGGTGGTGTGAGCACATGTAAAAGCGAACACGACTCTGGCTCCCAAATGATGACCTCAGCACCAGCAGTTGCCACGAGCGAGTCATCATGAGAGAACGCAGCTGCTCCTACCGGTGGAGGCGGGGATCCCGGATGAGTCATCATTGACCTGCACCGCCATCCCGCTCGTTCTCCGCCATTTGAAAATTTTGTAGGGATCCATAATTTCACTTCACCGTTTACAGACACGGAACAAACCATCGCAGAAACTTCTCCCGCCACGCCACGGATGACCGTCGACGTGACGTAGTCAGCGTGTGGCGCATCACACACACAGACACAAGTAAACTCTCCCTCGGATGGCTCGGATTTAACACTGTTTATTGGACTTTGTCTCTCCCATATTCGGAGAGTCTCATCTGGTCGTAAGGTGGCGGATAAGAAGGTGCCTTCGTCTGTGGCAGACATTGTCTGCTCAGATTTCCTGTCAACAGTGACTAAAATGGAGCCATCTCTGCTAAATGTCGCATGACTCACATAAGGCTCCATAGGTTCGTCTGAATTACCATCACTACTGACGAAGTTGCTTGGGGCTATTGCAAGCCTCGCAACATGGCGATCATGCTCGTGATCATACAGTTGTAACGATGAACCAACAGCAGCAAAAGCGATGGTCCCTGATCTGGGTTCGAGCGAAACTGCAGGAGACGGCTCAGCTCTCAAGTTGTTTCTCGATGCTTCAGCTAAGTCCGCTCGTCGAGATGCAGCGTAGCGAGGTTTGAAAAATGCCGGCATGACTCCAGTTATGGCGCACTCCACAACCATCGACGAAATGGATATCAAACGCACGGCGTTGTCAGCACAAGCTATTGCCACGCGTGCGGCGTCCCGAGGGAATGGACTGATTCCGCGCAGTGAAGCGCCAAGGCGAGGTAGGTAGGATTTTTGCCCGTCTTCTAGATGCCATATGACGAGGACACCCTCTGATCCTCCAGATAGTAGGTATGCACTGTCGCTAGTAAAAGACAGACACTGAACTGTTCGAGAATGCCAGTGGAACGTCGTGCACGGCAGCGAGTTTTCAGCAGACATAAGGTCAGCCTCCGAGTCGTTTTGTGTCGGCCGTGTTTTTCGTTCTGCAAGGATTCCTCGCCATAGAAGAATACGGCCAGTGCAGTCACCAGCAGTGATGACGTTACCGGTCATATCGCATGCCAACACTGAGATCCGCTTTGTATGATGAAGCCGATGAAGACATTGTGAGTAGTCTGTACCACAGTCTTTATGAGACAGCAACCAGATTAAAATTGTGTGTCGATCAAACGTCCCAAGCAGCGTGCCCGATGGATTGATAATAAGCTGCGTCGGCGTCGCCACTTTGATCAACCTCTCTGAAGACTGTTTATTTCCAATTTTGCATGCGTGTATACGACCGCCCTCACCATCGTCGCCCTCTCTTCTGCGCTTCCAGCATGACAGGTAAACAGTGTCGCGACTGTGCGGGTTGCTTCTACTTGCTACTGCCATGCTCTCAACAGGTCCGGGAGCAGTCAATGTCATCCCCATTGAGCCGTCTTGCGTGTTCCACGTCCTCAGGGTCCCGTCGAGGGATGCGGTCAGTAAGACCTGTCCATCGGGGTGTGCTGGATGGAACGACACGGTCGTGACGTCGGCAGAGTGCCCAACGAAAGGATCACAGAGTGGTGCGCCGCTAACGGTGCAAAAAACGCGCACGAGATCCCCCGAGCAGACATAAAGACTTTTTCCGTCAGGCGACTGGAGGTAGCGGGCACGAGTAGAAAAGCTTGTCAGGTCATTCGAGAAAAGACTTTGTGAACAGCGCGCGGGGCGTGAAGGAAAGTGGCGGCGTGTCTGAAAATATCGGGGACATTACCACCAGGTTTGGTCGATCCGTGATACGGCCTCCTCTCGGGCTAAAGATTGGTATCGCTGCACCTTTGCTCATCAGAGTTCTTCGAAGTCCTAGTGTGCTTGCAGTAGCACGCACATAAGAAGCACGCCCGTGTGCATGAGCCGCAGTCGGCGGCGGGGCTACGAATACTTGTACCTTCGGTGTGTGACACTTTCATGATAAATAGACAGCTAGTCTAGACAAATAAATAGTCTACCACTTTCGAAAGTAACTTAAAAGGTATCAAATTATCAATCGCGAATTTTTGAATGTATTATTTAGACAACAATAATATCATTGCGAATTGGGGAAATTAGTACGTCAGGAGGGGGAATTCGCGATTGAGCATCGATTTAGTACTGATCTAGTATGGATTTAGAATGTCGACCTCTTGTAGAAATCTTGTAGTGATATGTACTTTCGAAAGTACCTTCGAAGGTAATTAGGTACTGTAGGCTATCCATGTTATCTGGAGCGAGTGCGTGCGTGGTGGGCAGTGTTTCGTGCATGCCGCTCACGCGACCTTCGTAAACCAGCCGAGAACCATTTCACTTTTGGAGTCATGGATCGTCCAAGTCAAGACGCGCTCATGAATATCGCAAGGTGCATGTCTTCTGCAGTGCGCGTAAACTTGCGAGACCAGCCTCCGTTCCCATCTGTCGTCTCGTTGAATTCCTTCACTGATGTAAGCCTGTAACTTACTGCAGGTATCTCGAAAGATCCGGGACCTTCCCAGGATTGATCCATAAGACGAAGACATGGACGCGCGAGAATGTCGTATCTGAAGGACCGCACCATGTCGGCGCGCGTGGTCAGCAAGGCTCTGATACCTCTTCACGTAAGCTGCGCACCGTGAGACTCTATTCAACCGTCGATACTGATTTCTCTTTACCTGAAACTAGGTGAAAATTGCCGAGAGAATACGACTGAGGCGGATTCGACCTTCATGATGAGCTCATCCGCACTCGGCGAGCCTTCGAAATCCTTGTCGCCTACTGGCCCTTATTCTGCGCGTGACAAAAAGTTTGAACGGGTATTGTCAGCGCCTATAGTGAATCTAAGAGAACTGGAGAAAATTGTGTGGAGCGGGTGCCCTTCGAATCTGCGGCCTGTCTGCTGGAAGTTGTTGCTGGTAAGAGAAAGCAACTTCCTCTTTCCAGAGTAATTATCATGTGCGGTATTGACTGAGATATTCTATGCAGGGTTATATTCCTCCAAACTCAGACCGTCGAAACGAAGTGCTTGCAAGGAAACGCAGGGAATATCAAACTTGGGTCAAGCAGCACTATGAGATGGACGATGCAGAAAGGAGTGATGAGGAACTCACAATCTTGCATCAAATTCAGATAGACCTTCCGCGCACGGCTGCTATGGTCGATCTGTTCCGAGAGTCATCAATTCAGTCGTAAGTTGTTCTGCTTTTATTGTGCACGCACTTTGTTCAAGCGACACTGACGTCAATCGCCACTCGCAGATCCCTTGAGCGCATCCTATACATCAGAGCGATACGGAATCCCGCTACCTCATATGTTCAGGGGATGAACGATCTGGTCACTCCGTTTCTCACGGGTAGGTTTCTACGAATGAACGTGCACGATGTCTTCGGGTCCGCTTGACTAGCCTTAACGAAAAAATCTACGTCTCGCAGTGTTCTTATCCGAGATTTTCCGAGGAGACGTTCGAGAGTGGGATGTTAACTCAGTTCCAACCGAGAAGCTTAGTAATATAGAAGCGGACAGCTACTGGTGTTTTTGCAAAGTGCTAGATTCCATACAGGAGCATTACACTTTTGCACAGCCTGGCATACAAAAAATCTGCTTCAAAATCAGCGAGGTATGACTCCTTCCTCTCACCTCGGTTCCTTGTTGTGAGAAATATATTCCTGACACTTCTTTATTTTTCGACAATCAAACAGCTGGTCAGACGAATCGACGTCGACGTTTACGAGCATCTCGAAGAGGAGGTGCGCCTACGACGCAGATGATGCTCGCGCGTTTCGACACGGTCGATACTTGTAGCTCTGAGCATCGATCAACTTCACTTCCGTCATTGTTAGGGTGTTGACTATCTACAGTTCGCTTTCCGTTGGGTGAACTGCCTGCTGCTTCGGGAGATCCCTTTTGAGCTCGTGCCACGTCTCTGGGTGAGTAAGAGCAGCAAGATTTCGTGTTTTCCCTATGAAAGTTATCGCGACCTTTTTAACCTGTCACCGCAACGTGTTTCGCAGGATACACACTTTGCTGAGGGCGATGGAATGCACGATTTTTTTGTCTACTCATGTGCGTCGCTTTTACTCAACTGGTCAGATAAACTTAAAATTCTCGAGTTTCAAGATCTCCTTATGTTTCTTCAGTGCCTTCCAACGAGTGACTGGGAGACATCAGAGGTGGGGCTGTTGCAAAATCACCTAGACACGCTGAAAAATGTATGGCACGCATGGCATCTAACGAGCCCAACTGAAACATCATTCGCAGGTCGAAGTTCTGTTATCACAAGCACATTTGTGGAGCATTATGTACCCGCATGAAAGTTAGTGCCAAAAGTCAGCGTACTTTGTGGTGGTGAAATCGCAAGTGCTCCTCGAGTTTTTTTCCGCCCACACTCGGTTGCCCACCCGTCAATGCTGCAAAAGGGGAGTTGTACACTCCAGGACAGACCTCCGTGGAAGAAAGATGATGTCGCCCCTTAAGCGCTTTCTGAAAAGCCTCCCACATGTTTGTTTCTTTTTGAGCAAGGAGATCTTGGGACTGGTTGCTGTGTTTGGCACTTGAGTCACTCCGCAGCTGCTGTCCAATCGTGAGGACAGAGTGCAAGTATCGTCTTCTGTCATAAAAACTGTGTGTTCTCCTTCGGCTGTAATATCCGCGCCAGTGCCTTTGTATCACAAGAGCGGCGTGTTGAAAGTGTCGAAACCGTCCCCCTGCTGCAACCTATTGGCGGCCGAACAGATGAGAAGTTCACTTGAGAATTTCGGTTTTTGACTCCAAAAATGGAAATAGGTTCCTTACCTGAAGAGCGAAGTTGCGCGCGCGCGTTCGGCCGCGATATCCCCGATACCCAGCCTGAACCACGACACTCGCACCCCTTAACTTCTCAAAACGCCTGCGAATGATATAAGACCGCCAATAGCTTTGTATCGCGGTCGTTGCTCGGGCTTCGAGGGTTCGCTCGATTTCCGCTTGCCTTTTGTTGGGGGAGGGGAAAGGTGTTAGAGCATCATGGTACACAGAGGATCACTGTCGGCACAAGCCACACCGTTTGAGATGGAAGTGTGCATCCACTATGGAGGAGATGGCGGCGAGTCTTAATTTTGTCTCGTTGGACATGGTGGGCGGGCGCCCACCGAGACCTGCGCGAAACTGCAGGTTTCTGTTGCTTGCGAGAACCTTTCATTTTCATTCTTCACCTTCATATATCCTATATACTAGTCTAGACTACTGACTATTTTCAAAAGTATCATATATATATATGATATATGATATATATATGATATGATGACTTATTATCTTCGCAAATAAAGTAAGTAAGTAAGGCTTGCTTGCCGTTCTTCACCATGCATTCTATAGATAGAGCTATTATTAACATGCATACTTTCGTACTTTCGAAAGTATTATTATTACCTTCGAATTCGCGCAGGGTATGTATGATTATTAATCAATAATGTTGTTGTACTCTTTTTTTTATTTTAGAGAATTCCTGATTTTTTTATTTTAATTGTAAGAAAGGTTTCGAAGGTAACAAACGAGAACGAACCTCGGATAATGGAACGGACGATAATTTCGTTCGCCTCAAAAATTACACTCCCTACCGTATATCGCGAGATT
>MDSW01212791.1_pt1 | contig 14949 bp, 12 predicted proteins | sample 811171 | NCBI WGS metagenome assembly MDSW01 (sample SAMN05326641, study PRJNA326480) | marine metagenome | isolation source: seawater | place: Atlantic Ocean: North West | collected 2012 | reverse complement strand
ATTGTGATTTATTGTCTTTTATTATTACCAAAACTCCTTTTTTATTGCTATTTATTTCTATCATTGCTTTTTTAATAGAACAACTGTTTCCTGATTTATTAATTAAATTTCCATTAAATAAATCATTCACATAATTTATTTTTTGTACCCGTACAAGAGTATTTTCATCTTCTTTTATTTCACCCTTTACTATTGCAAAATGTTCTGTCTTATCTATTTCATTAGAATAACAAAAAAAATCAAAATCTCCTGCAAAATCAGTACTTAATTTGTCTGTAAAAGTTTTTTTTACTATTGGATCTTTATGAACTCTCCATCTTATTAAATCTTCTATAGATGCAAGTTTTAAATTATGATGTTTACAAAACTTTTTTAAATCCTCTAACCTAGCCATACTTCCATCATCATTCATAATTTCACAAATAACGGCTGATGGATTTAACCCAGCTAACCTTGCAATATCTATTGCTGCTTCAGTATGTCCTGCTCTTGATAATACGCCACCATTTCTTGCAACTAATGGAAATATATGACCAGGTGTAGTTAAATCATTTTTTCCCTTAGTGCTATCTATTGCAGTTTGTATAGTTTTTGAACGATCTGCAGCTGATATTCCGGTCGTCACTCCTTCTTTTGATTCTATTGAAACTGTAAAAGCAGTATCAAATTTGCTTGCGTTTCTCCTATCCATTCTTTTTAGATCAAGTACTTTTGATCTTTTTTCAGTTAATGCTAAACAGATCAGACCTCTTCCGTATTTTGCCATGAAATTTATTACATCAGGAGTAACTAGTTGAGCTGGAAAGATTAAATCTCCTTCATTCTCTCTATTTTCATCATCAACCAGCACAAAAGTTTTTCCATTTCTTGCACATTCTACAATTTCTTCAATACTTGATAAGTCCAAAACTACCTCTTTAATTTTTTCTTATATTTTTATTTATGTATCTAGCCAATATATCAATTTCAATATTAACTTTATCACCTTTTTCTAATTTACCAAGTGTAGTTATTTTATTAGTATGAGGAATTAAATTAACTGAAAAACTTTTTTTGGATACATTATTTACAGTTAAAGAAACTCCATCTATTGAAATTGAACCTTTTTTACAAATAAATTTATTCATTTTTTGAGGTAATAAAAAATTTATCAAAATAGACTTTTCAAGGTTTGTTATTTCTTTTACTTTAGTTACTCCATCTACATGCCCTGTTACTATATGACCTCCTATTTCATCACCTACTCTTAACGACTTTTCTAAGTTTATGACTGTTCCTGGCTGCCAATCTTTTGCAGTTGTTAAACGTAAAGTTTCTTCAGAAATATTAACTGAAAAACTGTTTAGTCTTTTCTTTACAACTGTAAGACATATTCCTGAACACATTATTGAAGACCCAATTAATGACTTTTTTAAATCCATCTTGGTTTCTATTCTATATTCTGCTGGATCTATGTCACTAATACTTTTAATAAGCCCTATATCCTCTGTAATTCCTGTAAACATTTTAAACTATTTTTTTATAAATTTTATTTAATTCGTTATTAATCCATATTTCTAGCTTATTATCTTTTAAACCTATTTGATTATAGATAAAAAAGCTATTTTGCTTATTTAATTTATTAAATGAATGAAGTCCTTCACTTCCAATAAAGGTTTTAGATTTATATATATACATAAAATCACAATAATTTGAGTTTAAAAATGATGAAGCAGTTTTTGCACCTCCTTCTACTAAAACGTTTCTAAGTTTTAGTTCATATAGTATTTTTATAATACTAGTTATACATAATAGACCACCAGTTGATTTTTTAACTTGATAAACCTTAACGCCTTTTGAAATAAAATATTTAGCCTTTTTACTATCTACAGGTTTTGCAGTAAAAACTACAAGTGGGTTATACTTTATAGTTTTTAAAAATTTTGAATCAGTTTTTAAACTTAAGTTAGTATCTAATAATAATCTGTAAATATTTTTTTTATAGCCTGCTACTCTTACAGTTAAGCTTGGGTTATCACTGATATAAGTGTTTGTTCCAACTAATATAGCATCGTAATTACTGCGTATTTGATGCACGTGTTTTCTAGAAATTTTTGATGTTATCCATTTACTAGTTCCATCGGAATAAGTAATTTTACTATCAGCACTATTTGCTAGTTTAATTGTAATTGAAGGCCTTTTTAAAACATGAAAACTATATTGAGAATAATTTAATAAAAAATGTTCAAAGTCTAGAGGAGCTAATCTCGCATTCACTCCATTTTTCAACAAGCTATTAAACCCCTTTTTAAATGTTAATTTATTATAATCTAACATACCTATAATTACTTCTTTAACCCCAGCCTTTATTATTTGGTTTGTGCATGAATTTAAATTATCATCTAAGCAGCAAGGTTCTAAAGTAATATACATAGTAGATCCTAATGAGTTTTTTCCTGCCATTTTCAGGGCATTTTCTTCAGCGTGGGGTCTACCGTTTAAAGAAGTATGTCCTAATCCTATAATCTGATTATCTTTTACTATTATACACCCTACTGGAGGATTTTTTCCTGTATTACCTATTGCACAACTTGCCTGATAAAATGCTGCATTTAACCATAAACTATCCATGATTACTGCTTGGAGTTATCCTTTAGCTCACCCAAAAAATCTTCAAAATCTTTTGCTTCTCTAAAGTTTTTATAAACAGATGCAAATCTTACATAAGCTACTTGGTCTATCTCAGAAAGAGACTCCATTACTAATTTTCCTATAAGATGAGAGGGTATATCTACCTCTCCAGAGCTCTCTAATCTTCTAACTATTCCGCTAATTAGTTTTTCTATTCTGTCCGCATCAACTTTTCTTTTTCTTAATGCAATAATAATAGAATTAGCTAACTTATCTCTATTGAAAGGAGTTCTTTTTCCGTCTTTCTTAATTACTGTTAAATCCCTCAACTGAACTCTTTCAAAAGAAGTGAAGCGAGAACCACAGTTGGGACAAAGTCTTCGTCTTCTTATTGCAGAACCATCTTCTGTTGGCCTTGAGTCCTTTACTTGTGTTTCTAAATTATTACAAAAAGGACACTTCATTTTTTTATTGGTAAATAGGAAAGTTTTGGCAGAGTTTTCTTATATCTTTCAGCACTAATGCCTCTGTTTTATTAATAAGTTGCGCATCTTTTGAAGGTAAAACCTCAATAATTTTAGATATACTTTCTGCAATAAACTCAAATTGAGCTTCTTTAAACCCTCTAGTCGTCCCTGCAGCTGTGCCAACTCTAATACCTGATGTAATAAAAGGAGATAGCTTATCAAAAGGAACTGCGTTTTTGTTGCATGTAATACCAGCTCTATCTAAGCTTTCTTCAGCTACTTTTCCTGTAACTTGTTTGCTTTCCAAATCAACTAGGACCATATGACAATCAGTACCTCCTGATACAATATCAAATCCTTTATCAATTAAATAGCTACATAACGCTTTAGCATTTTTAACAGTTTGACGACTATAATCTTTAAAAGCATTAGTATTCGCCTCTTTAAATGCAGCAGCTTTTGCAGCTATTACATGCATTAATGGACCACCTTGTATTCCTGGGAAAACTGCTTTATCTATTTTCTTTCCTAAATCCTCATTGTTGCTTACTATAACTCCTCCTCTTGGACCTCTTAAGGTTTTATGAGTAGTTGATGTGCAAACATCAGCAAAAGGTATAGGATCTGGATAACATCCACTAGCAATAAGTCCTGAATAATGTGCCATATCAACCAATAAAAATGAATTGCTTTCATCTGCTATTTCTCTAAATAATTTAAAGTCAATTTTAGATGAATAGGCTGAAGCTCCAGCTATAATAAGTTTTGGTTTGTTATTTTTTGCTAATGTTCTGACCTCATCATAGTCTATAATTCCGTCTTCTTTTCTGACTCCATAAGTCAATGATTTAAAATATTTTCCTGACTGGTTAGGAGAAGCTCCATGAGTTAGATGCCCTCCTGCCGATAATGACATTCCCAAAATGGTATCGCCTGGAGATAATAAACCCAAATAAACTGCTTGATTAGCTTGAGATCCAGAGTTAGGTTGCACGTTTGCCCACTTGCAAGAAAATAAGTTTTTTAACCTTTCAATAGCTAATTTTTCTACAACATCTACAAACTCACATCCACCGTAGTATCTTTTTCCTGGGTAACCTTCAGCATATTTATTTGTTAGAACAGATCCTTGGTAGTTCATTACAGCTGGAGATGTAAAATTCTCTGAAGCAATTAGTTCTACCGTATTTTGCTGTCTTTCTAGTTCATTATGTATAGCATCTGATAATTCTTTGTCCTCTACAATACTTTTATTTGTGTTAGAAATCTTATTATCTAATTTAGCTATTCTTCTAACGTGCCTATCTCCCTCAAAATCAGTATTTAAAAATGCATTAACACATTCTATAGCATCTTCCAAATTTGTATGTCTTGCACCTATTGCTATAATATTTGCGTCATTATGCATTCTAGCTTGAGTAGCTGTTGCTACACTGTGACACAATGCTGCTCGGATACCTTTAAACCTGTTGGCTGATATTGATATACCAATTCCTGTTCCGCACAATGCGATTCCTCTATCTACTTCACCTTTTATAATTTCCTCAGCCATAGCTTTTCCATAATCAGGGTAATCAACTGGCTGCGAGCTATGAGGTCCTAAATCAAGAATTCCAAATCCTAAACTCTCCAAGTTAACTCTAATTTTTTGTTTTAAGTCAAATCCTGCATGATCTGATGTAATTGCCACTTTTAATTTTATGTTATTATTTTTCATGAACTTTATCTAATTTATAAACATTAAAAAAAATATCAATATTTATTCACTGGATTTTATTCTTTTATAATCAATTAATTCTTCTTTCACTTTAGAAATAAGCAAATAAACTCCAATTATGTTAAATAAGGCCATCAAAAATATCATCGAATCTGAAAGGTCAATTACTGAACCTAAGTTTAGGCTAGAACCAATTATTACAAAAAAACAAAATATAATTTTAAATATATTTTCTTTGGTTTTGCTCTTCCCAAATAGATAAGTCCAAGACTTTAAACCATAATAAGACCAAGATATCATAGTTGAAAAAGCAAAAAGTATAGCAGAAATAGCTAATATATAAGGAAACCAAGAAATATCTTTTGCGAAGGCTTTTGAAGTAAGTTCTATTCCTCCATAACCTTCAGTGTTTAAATGCATTCCCGTTATAATTATAACTAGTGCTGTCATAGTACAAATTATCACAGTATCTAAAAATGGTTCTAACAATGCGATATAGCCCTCTGTGATAGGATAGTTTGTTTTTACTGCGGAGTGAGCAATTGGAGCTGATCCTAAACCTGCTTCATTAGAAAATGCCGCCCTTTTGAAGCCTTGTATTAATACACCAATTAATCCACCTGCAACACCTTCACCAGTAAAAGCTCCAACAAAAATTAGATTAAATGCTTCTCCTATCATTTCAAAGTTTAAGAAAATTATGACTAAGGCACATATAATATAAATACAAGCCATTAAAGGAACTAACTTTTCTGTAACTTTAGCAATACTTTTGATGCCACCAATAATAACCGTACCTAAAATTAATGCTAATATTAAACCATATAACCATGCATTATCATGAAAAAATGATCCTTCTCCTCCTGTAATACTTACAAATTGTTGATAGGATTGGTTAGCTTGGAACATATTGCCTCCTCCTAATGCTCCTCCTATACAACAAATAGAAAACATAATTGCTAAAAATTTTCCTAATCTATAAAGCCCTATTTCTTTTAACCCTTTAGATAAATAGTACATAGGACCTCCTGAAACTGAGCCGTCACTATTTATAACTCTATATTTTACTCCCAGTGTGCATTCACAAAATTTTAAGGACATGCCTAATATTCCAGCTAATATCATCCAGAAAGTAGCCCCAGGTCCTCCAAGACTTACTGCAATTGCTACACCAGCAATATTTCCTAAACCTACTGTAGCAGCAGTAGCTGTCCATAAAGCTTGTCTATGAGATACTTCTCCAGGTGCATTTTTCTCATCCCTTTTCGAAGTTAAAAAACTTAAAGCTATGCCAAAACCTCTGATATTTATAAATCCAAAATACAAAGTACAAAACAAGGATGCTACTATCAACCATGCCAGTATCAGAGGGAAACTAAATTCCCCCATATTAACAGAATAAAAAACAATACTTGCTACTATATTAGAAATTGGAGACAAGATTTCATTAACCTTCTCATCAACATTAGCACTATTCAAAAAATATGTATGGAAGTAAGTGGCTAATAATAACAAAATTGGAGACAAAATTTTTCTTTTCATGCTGCTATAATTCCTATATTAAGATTTTTCCAAACTTTTTTTAACGAGTCAACTAAGTTATTTACCATGTCTTCTGTATGCAAAGGTGTGGGAGTAATTCTAAGTCTTTCCGTTCCTCTAGGAACAGTAGGATAGTTAATTGGTTGAACATATATTTTGTATTTTGATAATAGCAAATCAGAAGCTCTTTTGCAAAGCACCGGATCTCCAATTTTTACTGGCACTATATGACTAGGATTTTCAATTATTGGAATATTTTCTTCACATAATTTTTCTTTTAAAAAACGAACAATTTGCTTGTGGGCTTTTCTTTCTTGATTACTTTTTTTAAGATATTTAATTGATGCCAATCCTCCAGCTACTATACTTGGAGGCAAAGAGGTGGTAAAAATAAAACCAGAGGAATAAGATCTAATTGTATCAACTAAGTATTTACTTCCTGTAATATATCCACCCATAACTCCATAAGCTTTTGCCAAAGTACCCTCAATTATGTCTATTTCATTATTAATATTTAACTCTTCAGATATTCCTCCGCCTTGATTACCATACATTCCAACTGCATGAACTTCGTCTAAGTAAGTTAAAGCATTATTTTCTTTTGCTATATTGCTAATTTCTCTAATAGGAGCGATATCTCCATCCATAGAATAGACAGATTCGAAGGCAATAATTTTAGGAATATTTTTATCAAATTTTCTAATTTTATTATTTAAATCATCTAAGTTATTATGCTTGAATATTACTTTTGTAGCGCCACTAGCTCTAATTCCTTGAATCATTGAAGAATGATTTAGTTCATCTGAAAACACAATGCATCCCTTTAATGAAGAAGCTAATGTTGATAAGGTTGCTTCATTAGAAATATAACCAGACGTAAAAAGCAAAGCCGAGTCTTTTCCATGAAGTGAGGCTAGTTCTTTTTCCAACTCTACATGATAGTGAGTAGTACCGGATATATTTCTGGTACCTCCAGATCCTGCCCCACATTTTTCTAAAGCTTCCTTCATAGCATCTAAAACTCTTGGATTCTGTCCCATACCCAAATAATCATTGCTACACCAAACTGTGATGTCTTCAGGGATAGTTTTTCCTTGTTCATACCATGAAGCATTTGGAAAACTTCTAGATTTTCTTAAAATATCTATAAAAACTCTATATCTTCCTTCGTTTTTAATTCCTTGAATTATATTTTTAAAATAATTTTCGTAATTTAACATTTGTAGTATATTAATTTATTGAAAACCCACCGTCTACTAAAATAGTAGCGCCAGTGATGTAAGAGGCAAAATTAGATGATAAAAATAAAACTACATTCGCTACTTCTTCAGGTTTACCTAATCTTTTAAGAGGTATTCTCTTAAAAAAACTTTCATAATCAGTAATATCTTTTTTTAAAATATTACTAGTTTTTCCTTCTACCCAGCCAGGAGCAATACAATTCACTCTAACATTATGAGTAGCCCAGCATGAAGCCATTGACTTAGTAAGGGCCTCAACTCCTGACTTAGTTGAAGCGTACCCTGGAGCTGAAGAATTTGCTAATCTTGTATTAACAGATGTTAAGTTTACAATATTTCCTCTATTAATTGCTAATTTTGGCAACATAGTATGAGAGATTCTCATTGCCCCCATCAAGTTAACATTTACTACATCCGCAAAGTTTTCAATTCTAAATTCCACACCTCCTTTAACTAAAGCTGCACAATTAACAAGAATATCCAGACTTTTAATTTTTTTTTCTAAATTTTCTATTGATATTTCGTTAGTTACATCCAAAAGCTCAATACTAATATTCTTGTTATTATTGTTTTTTTTAAATTCTTCTAAGCTTCTTTTTGTTTTACATGTAACGATTACTTTTCCACCCAAGTCAGAAAATAGAATAGCAGTTTGATATCCTATTCCTTGGCTACCCCCCACAATTAATATATTTTTATTTCTAAAATCTAACTCAAGTTTCTTCATTTGAAATCCTTATTGACTAAATTTTCCATTGATCCATTCATAAAAAAGTTTTTTAAATTGTCACAAGCTAATTCCATCATTTTCATTCTTGCATTTCTGGTAGCACTGCCAGCATGTGGCATTAAAACTACATTATTAAATGTTAGTAGTTTTTTTTCTACCTTTGGTTCATTTTCAAAAACATCTAGTGCAGCTCCCGCTATTAATTTTTTTTGCAAAGCCTCAACTAAATCAATCTCTTTAATAATTTTCCCCCTAGCAACGTTAATTATGTAGGAGTCTTTTCTCATTTTTTTGAACTGTTTTTTTGAAAATAGATGTTTACTACTTTTAGTTAAAGGAAGAAGCAAAACAATAAATCTGCAACTAGATATAAGTTCTTCAAAATTCAAAAACTTAACTTTATACTTTTTTTCAATATTATCGCTTAACTTATTTCTGTTATTGTAAAAAACTTCTAACCCAAAAGATGCTGCTCTTATTGCTACCTCTTTTCCTATATTTCCTAAACCTATGATCCCTAATCTTTCTGACTGTAAACTGTCACCCCAAAAAAAATCCCAAGAGTTTCCTTTCCATCTTCGCTCCTTTACAAACTGATTTCCTAAACAAATTTGTCTTACAACAGCAAGAATCAAACCAATAGTTAGGTCTGCAACTGCACCGTTCATGAGATTTGGTGTGTTAAAAACTGCGACACCATTCTCAGTTGCAGCCTCAACATTAATATTATCATATCCTACTCCAACATTAGATATAGCTTGTAAAAACTCCTTATTAGTTTTAATAAAATTTTTATTAACTATATTGCCTTGAGAAATAATACCATTAAAACCTTTTGCTCTCCTATAAAACTCATCTTCATTTAAAATTATGTGTTTAGAAGAATGAGTTCTTAGAAAAAAGTTTTCTCTAAGTTTCTCTATTTCTTTTTTGGGAAGTCTACAATGTGCAAAAATTTTATTCAATTGCTATAAAAATATATTATTTTTTCCAGCTTACCACAGTCTGGGACTGTTCTCCTAACCCATCTATTCCTAGCCTCATCACGTCTCCTTTTTTTAAATATTTAGGAGGCTTCATTCCCATTCCAACTCCAGGAGGAGTTCCCGTAGCTATAATGTCTCCAGGCAAAAGTGTCATAAAATGACTAACATAAGAAACTAATTGTTTAATATTAAAAACCATAGTTTTTGTATTGCCATTTTGCATTTTTTTTCCATTAAGTTCCAACCATATAGATAAATTTTGCGGTCTAGAAATCTCGTCTTTTGTTACTAAACAGGGGCCAATAGGACAAAAAGTATCACAGCCTTTTCCTCTAGTCCATTGTCCAGCAGCTGCATCTAATTGGTATGCTCTCTCCGAAACATCATTTACAATAGTATAGCCTGCAACATATTGCATTGCCTTAGTTTCACTCACTGATTTTGCTTTATCACCAATAACTATTCCTAATTCTACTTCCCAATCAGAGCGTTTGCTTTCTATAACTTTTCCTGCACCTTTTGACTTTAATAAAACACCTTTTGGTAACATAACATTATCATATGGTCCAGTTAAAGAAGAAGTTGGTTTTAAAAACATTATTGGTTCTTTTGGGATTGCAGCACCGACCTCTTTTGCATGATCTACATAATTCAAACCTATGCAAACTATTTTTCCAATGTTTGATACAGGCACACCTATTCTAGGTTTTCCTTTAACTACGCTAAGTTTTTTAAGGTTTACTCTTTGTATTAATTTCAAAGAACTAGAGGATATAGTCTTTCCATCAATGTCTTTTACTTTAGTTGAAAGATCTCTTAAGGACCCTTCTGCATCAATTATTCCGGGTTTTTCTCTGCCCTCTTTTCCAAATCTGACTAATTTCATAAAACACTCCAGTGTTTGATAATTCAATAAAAAGGTTTATATTACTTCAATAATTACAAAATAACAAATATCTTTAATATTCTTGATGGATTTAAAAACAAAAATTATAAAAAGTACAGCAGAAAATATTTTATTTACAGCAGACCTTCTTAAAAAAAATAGAATAGTTGGTATACCTACTGAGACAGTTTATGGATTAGCAGGTAGAGCTGATAATGATAAAGTTGTAAAAAAAATATATAAAATTAAAGGTAGACCTTATTATAATCCTCTAATATTACATTACAAAAGCGATATTGATGCACTAGATGATATTGTTTCTGATGAAAGAGCAATAGAGTTAGGAAAAAACTTTTGGCCTGGAGCTCTCACTATAGTTTCAAAAATTAAAAATAAATCTATAAGTAAATTGGCAACAGCCAACTTGAAAACCTTAGCTGTTAGAGTCCCATCAAATAAAACTGTTAAGAATCTATTAACGCAGTTAGACTTTCCTATCGCTGCTCCTAGTGCTAATAGATATGGAAAAATAAGTCCTACATCTGCTAAAGATGTTTTAGACGAATTAAACAATAAAATACCAATCATTTTAGACGGAGGATCTTCAGTTTTAGGCATTGAATCTACTATAATAGACTTAACAGACAACAAAACTAAAATACTTAGGCACGGGTTTATTTCTAAGGTAGAAATTGAAAAAGTTTTAAATTGTAAATTGGATAACAATAAAAATAAAAAATTTTTTAAATCTCCTGGATTAGATCTTAATCATTATCAACCTGATATACCAGTTAGGATAAATGCAAAAAAACAGAAAGTTAATGAAGGTTGGTTAGCTTTTGGAGAAGTGACAATTGACTGTCAGTCTCCTTCAATATCCTTGAGTAAAAAAAGATGTTTAAAAGAAGCATCAAAAAATCTATACAAGATGCTGAGATTGCTTGATAAAAAAAAAATCATTGGAATTGCTGTCCAAAAAATACCAAACAGAGGCATAGGTATAGCCTTAAACGACAGATTAGTTAGGGCTTCAAAAAAATAATGGGTAATCAAATTAATATATTAAAAGAAAGTTTAAGTAAAAATATTTGGTATGAAGAAGACTATAATATTTCTCCTTACCTTACTGAAGAAAGAGGCAAATATATAGGAAAATCTAAATTACTTCTTAAGCCCAATACTACCTCAGACGTTTCTAAAATTTTAAATATTTGTAATAATCATAAAATTTCGGTAGTTCCACAAGGTGGAAGAACAGGTTTATCTGGAGGTACAATTCCCAACCCAGAAAAAAATGAAGTAATTATTTCTATGGAAAAAATGAATAAAGTGTTATCTATTGATAAAAACAACTTCCATTTAGTTGCACAATCCGGCTGTACATTAGCAGATATTAAAAAAAAATCTAAAGACAAAAATCTTTATTTTCCTCTTTGCTTGCCATCTATGGAAACCTGTACAATTGGAGGAAATATTTGTACTAATGCTGGAGGCTCAAGTGTTTTAAAATATGGAATGACTCGAGATTTAGTTTTAGGGCTTGAGATAGTATTACCCAACGGAAAAGTTTTAAATTGTTTGAGAGAAATAAAAAAAGATAATAGAAGTTATGATATTAAACATATTTTTATTGGTTCTGAGGGAACATTAGGGATAATTACATCTGCAGTGTTAAGGCTTTTTCCTCAACCTAAAAAAACTGGTATTGCATTTGTTGCTCTTGAAAACATTAAGAAAGCAATTGAATTTTTTAATTACATTAATTCTTCACATAATGAACATTTAACCGCCTATGAACTAAATAGCAATCTTGGTCTAAAATTTATTAAAAAAAATTATCCTAGAATTTCCATACCGTTTGATAACAAATATCCATGGTATGTAATTATAGAACTTTCATTTATAAAAAATATTGATATCGACAGCGAAATTGAACTTGTTTTAGAAGAAGCATTCGCTAAAAAACTTATTATTGATGCAGTAAAACCTCAAAATATTATACAATCTAATAACATATGGAAAACAAGAGAATGGCTAAGTTATGCTCAGAAAAAAGATGGCCCCTCAATTAAACACGATATTTCATTACCTATTTCGAAAATTCCTGTATTTATTGAAGAAGCTGAAGTTCTTGTAAAACAAGTTTTACCAAATGCAAACATCTTAATTTTTGGTCATTTAGCCGATGGAAATATTCACTATAATATCAGTGATAATATTGTTTTAAATAAAACTAATATAGATTTTTTTTCAAAAAAAATTAATACTATAGTTTTTGATTTAGTGTATAAATATAATGGTAGTTTTTCAGCAGAGCATGGCATAGGTATGACGAAAACTAGAGAATTTGTTAAGTATACTAATCCTGAGGAACTGAATGTTAAAAGACAAATTAAAAAGCTATTTGATCCAAAAGGAATTATGAATCCTGGAAAGGTGTTTAGTTAAATATGGACAGTTATAATACCCCTATTGATGAGATGTATTTTGCTCTTACGCGTGTAGCAAACATTGATAATTTCTCAACCTGCTCGGAAAATTTAGATATTTCTTCGGAAAATATAAAACTATTACTAGAAGAAGCAGGGAAGTTTGCAAAAGAAAAGCTAGATAATATCAACGCTAAAGGAGATATTGATGGCATCAAATTAGAGAATGGTCTTGTAAGGATGCCTGAATATTTTATATCTGCTTACAAAAGCTTTGTAGAAAGTGGTTGGTTTTCAGTTGTAGGAGACAAGAAATTTGGTGGACAAGACTTTCCTTGGGCAGTTTTGGTACTTATAAACGAAATTTGGGAAGCAGCTAATATGAGTTTTGCAGTTAATAATATGCTTACTCAAGGAGCGATAGAGCTTATACAAGAACATGGGAATGAGGTTCAAAAAAATAAGAATTTACCAAAATTAATTTCTGGAAAATGGAGTGGAACCATGAACTTGACAGAACCTCATGCTGGATCAGATTTATCTGATATTAAAACTAAAGCTGTTAAAAAAAATGGAAGTTATTCAATAAAAGGAACGAAAATTTATATCACGCATGGTGACCAAGATATGAGTGAAAATATAATTCATATGGTACTTGCAAAGCTTCCAGAAGCTCCTCCGGGAAATCGTGGCATCTCTCTATTCTTGGTTCCAAAATATTATGAAGACGACAAGGGAAACAAAATTAAAAATGACATAACGGTCTTATCAATAGAGCACAAACTAGGTCATAATGCTAGCCCGACCTGCGTTCTCAGTTTCGGAGAAAATAATAACTGCATTGGAGAATTAATTGGAGAACCGCACCTTGGACTAAAAGCAATGTTTACTATGATGAATAATGCTAGACTTAATGTAGGAGTTCAAGGAATTGCAATAGCAGAAAGATCATATCAGAAGGCATTATCATTTTCTAAAGAGAGGAAACAAGGTTCTTCTATAAATAAAAACAACAAAGAAACAGTAAAAATTATAGAACATCCAGATGTTAAAAGAATGCTCATGGAAATGAAATCTCAAGTAGAAGCCATGAGAGGGCTAGCAGTGATTACAGGAGAAATGATAGATTACTCGAAAAACCTTTCTAATACTGAAGAAGGAAAACATTATTTAAACTTATCAAGTCTATTAACACCTATTGTAAAATCCTGGTGTACTGATCAAGCTGTACATATTACTTCCTTAGGCATTCAAGTTCATGGTGGAATGGGTTTTATTGAAGACACTGGGGCAGCTCAATATTTTAGAGACTCCAGAATTCTTCCTATTTATGAAGGAACAAATGGAATTCAAGCACTAGATTTACTTAAAAGAAAGTTGTTTTTAGAAAATGGAAAAACTTTAGAAAAACTTATAGAAAAAATGAAAAAAGATTCTGATGAATGTAAAAATAGTTCTGTGATAGAAATATCTCAAATTGGGAACCTGATGGACTCATCTATTAAGTCTCTAGAGAATGGAGCAAATTGGTTAAAAAATGAACTAAATCAAAATCCTGAAAATGCAGCAGCTGGAGCTACTCCATTTCTCAATATGTTTGGTTGGATTTTGGGTGGCTGGGTAATGTGTAAATCCTCTCTAAATGCCGAAATTAATGCAAAAAAAGATTTAAGTGAGCAATTTTGCAAAGATAAAATAAACACATCTTTATTTTTTTGTACAACGTATTTGCCTACTGCATCGTCACTTTTGAGCACAATTAAAAACTCATATAAAACCATAGGTGTTATAAACTAATTTTATTTATTATTACATGTTGCAATAAATTTTAGCTCATTTGAATATTTGTTAACCATTGTTACTTTAAACTTTTTTTTATGCACTATATCTTTTAAAACTTTTAAAGTAATTTCCTCATTAACAAAAACAGGTTTTAACATTTTAAATTCAAAGAAATCCAAATCTATGTTTTTAATAAAACTTAACTGCTCTAATGCATGCGAGGCTAATAGTGGCCCGTGAACTAATAAATTGTTATATCCTTCTTCTTTCTTAGTATAATCTATATCGTAGTGAATTCTATGAGAATTATAAGTAATAGAAGAGTATCTAAATAACATAATATTGTTAAAACAAAATTTTTTTTTAAAAAGGATCTTATAGCCATCATTGTTTTCTATTATTTTTTTTTTAGATTTATAATCTTGGTCTACAAAAACAATTTTTTGATTTTCAATTAAAACTTTTTTATTTTTAACTTTAAAAATATTTTTAACAGTTATAAAAAACAGTTTTCTATTATTTTTACTTTTATTTTCTATATTCTTTATTTGGCTTGTTT
>MDSW01016547.1_pt1 | contig 14950 bp, 17 predicted proteins | sample 811171 | NCBI WGS metagenome assembly MDSW01 (sample SAMN05326641, study PRJNA326480) | marine metagenome | isolation source: seawater | place: Atlantic Ocean: North West | collected 2012 | reverse complement strand
TCGAAGAAGTATTTGATACGGGTTTACATATGTTAAGTGTTGATTGTTATGATGGTATAGCTCAAGTTAAATATTTTGAAGAGTTATTAAAACCGTATGAGGGTAGGTATAGAATTAGAAAACATTTTGATACAGGTGAAGATAAATGGAATTTGATTCCAGAATATAATTTTAATAATCGTGGTGGATTATTAGATGATGGTACACATAAACTTGTAGAAAATCAATGTTATTTACCATTTTACAAATCACTAATTGATTGGAATGGTGAAGTACGTTTATGTTGTAATGATTGGTCAAGACATCAAAAGGCTTTTGGTAATGTAAATGAAACTGATTATGCTGAAATTTGGGATAGTGATGAGTTTCGTTCTGTTAGAGAAAAGTTATCTATGGGTAAACGTAAAGATTTAAAAGCGTGTCAAAAGTGTAATGTTAATGGAATGGCCAAAGGTAGAGAAAGTTTTGATAAATGGAGAGAACGTTATGCAAGTTTATAGATATCAAAATAGAATGAAAGCCCACGAACAGGAAGTTAAACCAGCCAGAGGACAATATAATTTTTTTGGTATAGATGTAATAAAGTGGAATTCAATGGATTGGAAAAGTTTTTCTGATGTACCTTTTGTGGGTAAAAATATTTGGATTATTTTTAGTTGTGAACCAAGATTAATAAATGAATTTGAAGAGACTGGTATTTTAAATAAAATAATTAATTTTTGGAAAAACGGATACGATGGGATAGAAACTATTAATGTAATTTTTGAACAAGCTTGGGAAGGTGAGTTAAAACCACATACAGATTGGTTAAATTATGTTCACACACATATCCCACAAAAATTTTCTAAATTTATACACTTCGTAAATGCTGATGTAAATTTAAAAGAATCGTATGAAAAAAGATTTACAAATACAAGAGTGTTTGGAAATTTACATTCGTTTCCTTTTTATTGGGGATTGGAATATAAACATTTAGTAACTTCTGGATATGTAAATCAAGTCAAAACTTTTAATCCATATAGAAGTAAACATTACATTTGTTTAAATGCATTTATTAAATTACACAGAGCACTTTTATTATTTGAGTTAGATAAAAATGAATTAGAAGAGTATGGGTATATTTCGGCACTTGGTAGATATATGGGTAAGTTTGGTTCTACGATGAAATTGAAAATAAAATCTTTAGGTTGGGATAGTGAACCAAATATTTATTTATCCGATTCAGTTGGGATGAAATATTTACAACACTTTGAAAGGTGGGTAAGTACACGACAGCAATTAAGAAAACTTGATATGGGTGTACCACAAATGGAATCGATTTGGATGGGAGATAAATTTATACCACTTAAACAAATGGAAGATAGTTGGGTAAATGTTGTTGTTGAATCTATTATTTCACAAAGCAATTTATTCGTAACAGAAAAAACTTGGAAGGCTTTTGTAAATTATCAAATACCTTTAGTTTTTGGTTGTAAAGGTATAAACAAATATTTAAAAAGCTTAGGGTATGATTTATTTGAAGATATATTTGATTTATCATATGATGATGGATTACCACACGAAAGATTATTTGGTGTAGTTGAAAATATAAAAAAACTTTGTAGTATGGATTTAGATAATTTTATTCAGTATGAAGAACGATTACAAAAAAATAGAGAGTTATTTTTTAATACTGATTATGGTAGAGAAGAAAAACTTTCTATGATAGGAGTTATAAAATGAATTTTAAAAAAATAATTTGTATTGGTGATAGTTGGTGTGCTGGTGGTGAGTTGTTTGATCCATCTATATTTGAAAAGGATAAGAATGGTGTTTACATTGGTGATGAATATGGTGAGCAAAATATAGAGTACAGATTAAATAACTCTTGGCCTAAAAGACTTTCTGAACTATATAATTGTGATGTAGAAAACTTAGGAGTTGGTGGTTTATCAAATGCTGGTATGGCACGTAAAGTAAGAAAATATTATTTTGAAGAGATGATAAATAATAGAGACCCAAAAGATACACTAGCTATAATTTCTTTTACTTCGTTATATAGAATGGAATTTTATAATCCAATGAAAGAAAATTTTTTACAAGTTAGATTGAATCATCCACACCCTAACAGAGAACGAGAATTGATAAAAGCGTTTATTAATTTTGGTTTTGATAGAGCTAGTTTTTTGTACACGTATTTAAATATTATTTATGATTTACAAAACTTTTTTAAGATTCACGAAATACCTTATTTATTTACTCAAGCTTTTGATAATCCATTATGGGATAAAAAACTTAGATACCACAATCCAGTTGATAACAGATTGATATACGAAAGAATAGATTCTAAAAACTTTCTTGGTTTTGAATTATTAAACAATACGTTTTTTAATGTATTGATTGGAAATTATTCTGAAGAAAATTATCAAAGTTTAAAACTTGGTGAGGATGTAACGTTTGAAAGTTTAATATTAAAACCATCTGATTTTAAAAGTATAATACAAACAAAAGAGTATAAAGATAGGGCTAAGTATTTTGCACCATTTGGACATCCAAGTGAAGAAGGACATAAATTGATAGCTAAATTTTTAAAGGAGAATATTGATGAGTTATGATTCTATAATTACAGTAGGATGTAGTTTCACTTATAATTCAGAAATGACTTGGGTAAGTCAATTGTTACAACGAGTTGATATTCCAGTTTTTAATGGAGCTACTTGTGCTAGTTCTAATCAAAATATTGTTAGAACAGCTATGTATCATATTGAGAAATATAAAAATCCATTACTAATAGTGCAACTTAGTGGAATACATAGAAAGAGTTATTATATTGAACAAGATAATTTTATAAGTGGATTACTAAGAGATGAAATATCTGGTAAAGTACTTGAAACTGTTCATAGAGATATTTTTTATATAAACAATTACTTGTACCATAATGATAAAGAAAATTTACCAAATGATAATTTAGTTACTCGTAAATTACCTTATTGGTTACATAGTGGTGGAAACTCTTTTGATTATTCTAATGCACCTAAAATCATAAAAGATAAAGTTGTAGATGTGTATAAGTTTTTATATTCTGAACAACAACAATATATTGAAACACTTGAATCTATCATTATGTTACAGAATTATTGTAAATTAAATAATATAGATAGTTTGTATTTTTGGTGGAAACCAGAGTTACCACTTTATAAACATTTGACTGATTATGATTATTTAAAAAATATGATAAATTGGGATATAGTTTTACCCGAAAAACAATCAGTTTTAAAATGGCTTGTTGATACGAGTTCTTCAGGTAAACCAATAAAGTATTCTGATTTTTCTAATGGTGAACATCCAAGTAAAGTTATGTATGATTTGTGGTGTTCAAGTGTATTAGTACCAGAAATTAAAAAGAGGTTTGATATAGATATAAAATGATTTATTCACCAATATATGATGAATGGAAAAAAGGTCTACCAAAAGGTGGATTGTATTTAGATACCATATATAGATTGATAGAAGAACCAAGTATAAGGTGGTTTGAAAATGTAAGGGAAATAGATACATCTGAAGAGTTCATATTAGAGGCTAGTATGTCACCAGTAGATGCACCTACTCGTAGACAATTCTTAAATGATGATAGAGGTCGTGAACAAATGTTACACTCTAATTTAAAAAAATTAATATTGAGTTGGCCACGTGAAAAAATATACAATCACGATTTAGAGATATTTGAGTTTGATGGAATGTTACAAAACTTTTATGATGCACTTGAAGTTGGTGTACCAAGAGAAAAAATACTTTTAGTGTTACATACTCACGATGATGATTTTATAAAAAATAAACTTACGAAACTTAATATAAATTTTATTGAAGTTGATTACTTTGAGTTAGATGCGTATCATCGTTTAAGAAATGGTATTGAAGTTAACAATGTTGATGATGTTTCTTTTTCTAATAGATTAAAGGATAAATATTTTTTAACACTAAATGGTAAACCTTGGAAGTGGTCGAGAATGGGATTGATGATTAAGTTGTGGAAAGAAAATATTTTACAAAATGGTTATGGTAGTTTGATTCGTACATTTGGTGATAAGAAAAATTTTAAATCTAAAAGAGATTACTATTATGATAACCTAAATCAATTTTACAGAGCTGATAGAGTTCGAGATGTTTTATCTGTAGAAGAATGGTTAGAGTTTGTAAATTATTGGAATAAAAATTTAAGAAGAACTGATAGTGAATTAGATTTAAAAACAGGTGTTTATGGACATCATTATTCAGGTTATCCATTTGATGTTAGTTTGTACAGAAACACTTTGTTCTCTATTGTTGTTGAAACACACTCTGGTGATAAACAACAAGGTGATGGTGATTTATCATATTTTTTAACAGAGAAAACCGCTAGGGCTATAATTAATTCACATCCATTTTTAATGGTGAGTACAAAAGGTTTTTTAAAAAATTTAACAGATAGAGGATATGAAAATTATCCGATGTTTGATAATAGTTATGATGATGTTGATAGTTTTGATGAACGTTTAGATTTGATTATTAATCAAGTAACAAACTTTGATGATTCTAAAATAGAAGAAAGTTTGGAAATTGCTAAACATAATAAACAAAACTTAATTGATAGGTCAAAAAAACAATCTAAGGAACTTCTTGATGTTATCATCAGATAGATACATAATAACAAGTGGTTGTAGTTTTACTGCACAGGCAGTACCTGAAAATCTTTCTTGGGCTAATACCTTACATACTATAGATGGTATTTGGGTAAACAACGTAGCGGAAATGGCGGCGGGAAATACTTTAATTTCACATAATCTTATTTGGGCGATAGAAAAAAACAAACACTTAAATCCATTTGTTATCGTGATGTGGAGTAATCCAAATAGAGTTGATTTATTATTAGATGAATATCTTGAGGGTGTAGGACAAGGGTATCAAAATATTGTAGAAACAGATAACAAGTGGTATCCAGAAATAAGTAAAAAAAATAATTGGTTAAAATCAGGTGGTGGATTTGGAGATTGGAAATTTGATAATGATAGGGCTAATAAATTATTAGATATCTATATGAAACATTTTCATAACGAAGAGTTTCAGTTTATGAATACTTTAAATCAAATAATAAAAGTTCAACATTATTGTAAACTAAATAATATACCATACGTGATGATTAGTTGGAAGAATATATTTTCAGATTATAATAGGAAAGATGGTGGGTTTAATAAGTTAGATGGTGAAACTTACGAAACTGGTGATATGTTGATTAATAAATTCAAAGGTTGTACACATTTATGGGATATGATTGATTGGAACAAATGGTGGTTTTATAATCACTATGATGGTTATTGGGAATGGTGTAGAGATAACGATAATGATTTTTCAGATAATGACCATCCATCTTCTAATGCCAGTAAATCTTTTGTAGATAATGTAATTTTAAAGTTGTTAAATGATTAATTACATTGGTGATATAAATATAGATTTAAAAAATCATTTAGATGGTTTGAATTTTAAATCCAATATTAAAGTAAATGTTGTAGATTATCTTAAACTTAGAACACAACCTTTGTTAGTTGGTAAATCATATCCAACCTTAATAGATACTGAAAATTTAAACCAAGTAAAAGAATCTATACACGTTAATAATTTTAGACAATGGTGGGAATCTTTTTTAACTTTAGTTGATAATTTAAATGAAAAAAATATTTTAATCGTATCAAACGTAACTGAAGTAAATTTAGGAGAAGTATTTTTTGAAGGTGCGAAAGAACATTTTTCTATAAGAGAAAAACTATGTGATAATAAATTTATATTTTATATTGATGCTAATTTAAATTTTGTACAATGGAATATTAATCAAGTACCAAATCCTACGTTTTTTATGAAGATGGCACAAGAAAGATACAAGGATAGTTTTTTACCATTTACCGATAGAAATAAAAGAATGGTATTTTTAGTTGGTAGTATAACACCATTACGTGCTTCTATTTATAGAGAGTTTTTTAAAAATAAAAATCAAGATGATGTTGTAACATTTAATGATTGGAATGGTGTTCGTAAATTAAAAGATAATGAAATAAAACACGAACCAATTTTATGGGCTAGAGAAAACTTAAATAGATTTGGTAGTGTAAGTATTGGGGGTGATGATAAACATTTCCCTACAATAGCGAAACAAGCTTTATTAAACATAGTAACTGAATCTGAATACGATTATGAACAATCATATATAGAAAATAAAAGACACGAGATATTTTTTACTGAAAAAACGTGGAAGGCTATTGCACATAAACAGATTCCTTTATTTTGTGCCAACAATATAGAAAAACATATTGAGAAGTTTAAAGATATTGGATTTAGGTATCCTTTAGAAAGAGAGTATCCTATCACTACTTATGAAGGTATTATGAAGTTTATAAATAACATTTTAAATAACGTAGTTGATGTTACAGATTTGTATAAAGAATTTGAAAGTGATATTGAATATAATTATAATTTGTTAATGAACACTAATTGGTATGATATTTTTAAACATAGATTAGAAGCTAACTTGGTTGGATACTTAAATGATTAAAGTAGAAAAATTTTCTTATGATATAGAATCGGTAAGTAGGTTTATAGATTTACCAAATAATATTTATGAAATATCTTGTACTGCTACTAAAGGAAATCCATATGATAGTAGACAATTTCATAGATTCAATCCAAAAAAAGATTATGTGTTAATATCACATCATAGGGAAAATTGGTATTGGGATTGGGATGTAACACAAGTACGAGTTAAACAAACTCTTAACTTCTGTATAAAAAAACGTGTACCTTTAGAAAGAATTATAATTGTACATCCTAATAAAGTTCATAATATTTGTGGATTTACACACGTTGAGTTTGATGGTTTTGAAGTTGAGTGTTATCATAGACATATTGTTAAGAAAGAAATAATACCTACTACACCACGTGAAGATGCTGATAAGTTTTTAAGTTTAAATGGTAAACCAAATAAACCAGGTAGAGGAAGTCAGATAAAACATTTAGAACGTTATGGATTGATAAATAGAGGAATCGTAACTTTACTTGGTGATGATAGGTATCCATCAGTTGATAATATTGATTATACAAAAAATGAATATGGTGAACATTATCTTGGGTATCCATATGATACTGATTTGTATCGTAATACTAAATTTAGTGTAGTTGCAGAAACACACGTTGGTAAAAAGTTTAATAGAGATACATTTTGGCCAACTGAAAAAATATATAGGGCTATTATAAATCATCACCCATTTGTAGTTTTATCAACAAAAGATTTTTTATATAATCTTAGAGAAAAAGGTTATAAAACGTTTTATGAAATTTGGGATGAAATGTATGATACTATGGAAGATTTTGATGAACGAGAAAAACATTCATTAAACTTAATACCCATTATATTTAATATAGGGAAAGATAAGTATTGTGATATAGTTAAACATAACTACAATACTTTGATACGTAACTCTAAAAGTTCACTCGAAAAACTGAGGAATATGTTTTATGATTAAACTTATAAAAAGGTTTTATTGGTATATAAAATCAGAAATTGCATACAGAAAAAAACTAAGAAGAATAAAGAAACAAGATCCATTTATTTACAAATAGAGGTAGTTATATGTTAGGTTCTAATATTAAAAATTTAAAAAAACAAAAAACACCAGCTGGAGTAGCACATCCAATGGAATCACCCAATTGGATTTATAGTAGTGGTGCATCACAGTTTGGTAATTTAACACCAAATTTTGTTGAAGTTGATGATAACGTTTGGGTGGCTGCACAAATGAAACACGGTTCTACATATCTAAAATCAATATCAAAAGAACTTGGATTCAATGATGGTAAACACAAACCATATATGTCAATTAAGAAAAAAGATGTTACGTTAATAATACCGTGTAGAGATCCATTAAAGGCTTGGATTAGTGGTATTATTATGGATACTAAAGCGACTGTTTCTGATATAACAAATCTTGAGAAACAACAATACAATACACTTGGTGGTATGACATCTTTTTTATTTACACATCTTGATGAACCAATTAGAAACTTATTTGCTAAAGAAGTTCATTTGTGGGATAAGGTTGATGCTGAAACTTTTGATTTTTATTTAACAAGACACGTACAAGTAATTCAAGAGGTAACACCACACGCTGGAATATATCCTGATTGGTGGTGGGAAAAGATAAGATTGGTAAATGATAAACGAGTTGTGTTTTGTGATATTGAAGAACTTAATAACCAAGATATATGGAATACTTATTGTGATAATCCAGATGCAGTTTATGAACAGATTTTAAATACAGAAATAGATAAACATTCAACACCAATGTCATCTGAATTTTTAAATTCTTTTAGATTTAGATTACGAAAAGATTGGAAGTTTAGATATTTTAATTTACTAAGACATATTGATAACGTAGTTATGGTTTTAGAAGAACTACAATTCCTACCAGAAAAGTGGTATGGAGAATTTAAATTAATTGAAGGAATGAAAAAACGATGAACATAGGATTTATAGGATTGGGTAAACTCGGATTACCTTGTGCTTTAGCAATTGAATCACGTGGTCATAATGTAGTAGGTTATGATCCATCAGAACAAGTAAAAGATATTATTGATACAAAAAAACTTCAGTATCAAGAAATATGGGCACAAGAACATTTAGATAAAAGTAAGATAAAAATAAAATCTATATCTGAAGTTGTACAACATTCTGAAATTATTTTTGTTCCAATACAAACACCACACGGAGAAAAGTTTGAAGGTTCAACAAGAATACCTGATGAAAGAGAAGATTTTGATTATACTTTTTTAAAGAAAGGTATTAAAGATTTATCAGACGAAATAGAAAAACAAGGTGAGGATAAGATTGTTATTGTGATATCTACAGTCTTACCTGGTACTATAAGAAAACATATAAAACCATTGTTAGGTAAACATACAAAATTATGTTACAATCCATTCTTCATCGCGATGGGTACAACAATGAGAGATTTTCTCAAACCCGAAATAGTATTGTTTGGTGTGGATGATGAGAAGGCGGCACAAACAGCACAAAAGTTTTATCGTACACTTCATCATCAACCATTTTACGAAACCACAATAGAAAATGCGGAATTGATTAAAGTGTGTTACAATACTTTTATAAGTTCTAAAATATCTATTGTAAACACTATAATGGAAATGTGTCATAAATTACCAAACACTAATGTAGATGATGTAACTAACGCATTAAAGATGTGTGATGAAAGAATCATCTCAGATAAATATCTAAGTGGTGGTATGGGAGATGGTGGTGGTTGTCATCCAAGAGATAACATAGCATTAAGTTGGTTATCAAATGAATTAGATTTATCATACAATTGGTTTGATAATATAATGAAACAACGAGAAACACAAACTGAATGGTTAGCTAGATTAATAGAGAGTAATCGTAAAAAAAATCATAAGGTTTATATATTAGGTAAATCATTTAAACCAGAAACCAATATACAAACTGGAAGTGCATCTATATTATTAAAAAATATATATGAAGAAACATTTGAACGTGAAGTTATTATGTATGACCCGTATGTGGATCTTATAAATACTTATGATTTTAAATCGGGTGTTTATTTTATTGGTACAAAACATCCTGATTTTACTGATTTTAAATTTCCAAACTATTCTGTAGTGATTGACCCTTGGCGTTACATTCCAAAACAAGATGATGTTGAAGTAATTCATATCGGTAATAGTCGTGAAATTTACAAGTGAACTTGAATTCTTTTTTCATTTATTTCCACAAACATACGAACATCTACATAAAACAGAATTTGTAAGTTTTGATGGTGGAGAATATCCATATCCAAAATCTATAGATGACCTTGATAAACCACGTAGAGAAGATGAAGGTCCTGTATGTGAATGTGTAGGTGAAAACACAAATAAAGCTCTCGTTTTATACTTTCAATCTATAATCAAACAAGGTATTGAACTACCTATCTTTATAAACAATAAAAATCAAGTAATGGATGGATATCATAGAATTATGGCATATTCTTTAATGGATGTACCATATGATTTATTTCCTGTCTATCGTAATAAATTATGGAGAAATCACGGATTTTGTTGGAAAATTGGTTTAGATGGTCGTAGAAGATTAAGAACGAAAACTTGGTAGTTTTATATTTATTGTTGTGAAACTATAGGAATTTACAATGATTAAACTAATGGATTTACTAAACGAGGGTGTTAACGATCCTGGTATATTCAAAGCCGTATTCTTGGCAGGTGGACCAGGTAGTGGTAAAACTTACGCCGCTAAACAAATATTTGGAATACCCGATAAATTCAATATCTCGATGAGTGGTATGAAGATGGTAAACTCAGATAAAGAGTTGAAGTATTTATTGAAGAAGTATGGATTCGGTACAGATTTAGATAAGATGCCAGATGAAGTATTTAAAAACCTAACAGGTGATGGTCCAGATGCTAGTGGATTAAGAAAGTTTGCTAAATCACTTACAAAAGAAAGAATGAGATTATACCAAAAAGGTAAGTTAGGAATGATTATAGATGGAACAGGTCATAACTTTGGTAAGATTGCTTCTTTGAAAAAACAAGTAGAAGAAGATGGATATGATACTTATATGTGTATGGTTAACACTTCATTAGAAGTTGCACAAAAAAGAAATCAAGAAAGAGATAGAGTGTTACCACCACACTTGTTAGAAAAAAGTTGGACGGATGTACAGAAAAACATTGGAGCTTTTCAATCGTTATTTAAAAGTAACTTTGTTATTGTTGATAACTCAGAGCATTTAGAAGAAGATGAAGCTAAGAAAAAATTTGGTCCTTTGGTTAGGAAAGTTGTTGCAAAATTTGTTAAAAAACCCATCAAAAATCCAATTGGAAAAATGTGGGTTAAAAAACAAAAACTACTTAATAGGAGAAAATAAAATGTTAACTACTTTTGATGAAATAATAGAAGTAACTTTACATCACGAAGGCGGATATGTACACGACCCAAAAGATTTAGGTGGTGAAACTAATTTTGGAATCGCAAAAAGATTTTATCCAGATGTGGATATTAAAAACTTAACTAAAGAAGGTGCGAAAGAAATTTACAAAAAAGATTATTGGGATAAGAATAAGGTGGATGATTTACCTGAAGATTTAAAACACATCTTTTTTGATATGTGTGTGAATCAAGGAAGAGGAACTGCTGTAAAAATTATACAAAGAGCTTGTAACGCAAAAGGTGCTGATTTGGCTATTGATGGTGGATTCGGACCAGGTACAAAAGGTGCTGTTGATACTTACAAACCATCATTGGAAAGAGTTCGTTGTTACAGATTAAAACATTATTATGATTTAGTTAATAGAAAACCTGAACAAGAAAGATTTTTGTTTGGTTGGTTTAAGAGAGCGTTATCTGTTTAGGAGAATACGATGGCACAACCCGTTAAAAAAGTAGAAGATAAGAAGTGGGATGGTAAAGAAAGAAGAAATCTAAAACCAAAACCAAAAATAACTGATGTTGATGTTTACTATGGTGGAGATGGTTTACCAGATTGGATGCAGTTTACTATTACAATTGGTATGTTTGGTGTATTATGGTGGGTATTGTATTTATTGTTTCATCCTACATTAGAGTTAGATGATACACATAGAGATTTGTTGAATATTATTTTAGGTACGTTTATTGCTACGTTTGGTAAAACTATAGATTTTTGGTTTAGACATTCGAAGAAGAAAGATAAGTAATGGCTATAGGTAAAGAAGATACTGCCCGTTCTTACAAGGGAACAGTAGTAGGTGACAATATGGTGGTGAGTTTGAATCTAAAATGGCTGATTCAAATAATCACACTGGTTGGTATGTTGGTGTATTCTTATTATAGAATAGAAATGAGAATCATCGAGTTAGAAGATAAGGTCGTGGTGGCAGATTCTGAAATAGAACAATTATTAGCAAAACACGAAGCTGAAGAATCAGCAAAAAGACTTGAACTTGAAGAACAGTTAAAATTTTATGAAAAAGAATTTAACATAAATCCGCTAAGTTGGGGTAAGAGGAAAAAGAAAAAATGAAAGTATGTTTATGTGAAAAATGTTGGAAAGGATATAAAATCCATCCTACTCGCAAAACAAAAATATTGTTTGGTAAGAGATATCCAAATTGTGTAAAGAACGAATCCGATATGATTACTTCAGAACAAGCTAGAAAAGTATTGGATAACTTTTGTATACATTGTGGTAATATTGCGAATGAAGATTTAAGAAATTGGTTTAAAAAGAAATGGGTTAACATTGGTAAAAAGGTTGGTGGTAAACATCCACCTTGTGGTACGAGTGGTGATAAGAGAGGATATGCGAAGTGTGTACCTGCGAGTAAGGCCGCATCGATGAGTAAGAAAGAAAAGGAAAGTGCAACTCGTAGAAAGAGAGCGGCACAAAATAAAGCTGGAAGAGGTGGAAAGGATTCTGCAGGACAAGGTAAAAAACCAGTAAGAGTATCAACACACACAAAACGAAGTGGGAAGAAGAGTGGAACAGGTTCAGGAAGTTAATCCAAGAATACCTCGTAAGAAAGGTCAACATCGTAACTCATCATCTCATTCAGATTTATATACTGATGAGAACCCAAAAGGTACGATAAAAGGTTTAAAGTTTGCCACAGTAGATGATGCTAAAAGGTCAGTAACTAAAATTAAGAATAGTGGTAAAACACACGCTCACAAAATACAAGCGGCGGTTGCTATGGAACAACGTGCCAAAGAGATGGGTAAAACTGCACAAGCAGGTGTGTATAGAAAATTTATTAATAGTATGAAGAAAAAAACTAAAAATGAGGATTGGAGTAATAAATACAAAAAAAGTATTGATTGTAACAATCCAAAAGGATTTTCACAAAAAGCACATTGTGCTGGTAGAAAAAAACGTAACGAGGAGATAACAATGAACATTAAAGAACTTGTTAAACAGGCGGTACAAGAAGTTGTTGTTGAAAGACAACTAAATATGTTCTTAGAAAAGAATGTTCCAACCGACAAATCTAAGTGGGCTTACTACAAAGGTCAGGCGAAAAAGAAGTTTGATGTATATCCATCAGCTTATGCAAATGCTTGGGCAGCTAAACAATACAAAGCCGCTGGTGGTGGTTGGAGAAAAACTAAGGGGTAGATTATGATTGCATATGATTTTTATAATGAATCTTGTGGATACACTATCGAAATAGATGATGCTCTTACTGAAGCGGAATACCAAGGTCGTAAGGTAAAACTTGGTAAACCAATGCAAGGTGATAGTAAAAAATTTAAAGTGTATGTCAAGAATGATAAGGGTAATGTGGTTAAAGTTAATTTTGGTGCTAAAGGTATGAAAATTAAAAAATCAAATCCCGATCGTAGAAGGTCTTTCAGAGCAAGACATAATTGTGATAATCCAGGACCACGACATAAAGCTCGTTATTGGTCTTGCAGAAAATGGTAATGTATGAACAAACTTACAGAATGGTTAGTTAAACCTTTAGTAACTGAAAGTGTAGAACTACCTATTGAAATCGGTGATACCGTATTGATGGGTAGATTTAAAAATAAAAAAGTTAAAGTAAAATCAATTGATTATAATGAACGTGGTGATTTATTAATCAATGGTAGACCTGCACTAAAGTTTAGGGTACTAAAAAAACAACCAGATAAAAAACTACTACCACATAAAACTACCGATAAAGATTCAGTATCACCTGATGCTGATATGAGAAGAGCGGAAGATGAAAACGTTGTTCCATCACCGAGTAGGAAAGGTATAAACAAAATGAAAAGAAAAGGAAACACTTCAGTTCCTTATGGTAGTGGATATAAAAAAGTAAAAAAATTACAAAAAGAACTTGACTCATATATGGAAAATGTTGTATATTCAAGTATGGAAAATAGGGATAGTGCAACCATTTCAGAGCAAAAGATTAAAAAGGTAATAGGTGTGTATGGTGGTAGATTCCAACCATTTGGCCCACATCATTTAAAAACCTACAAGTGGTTGAAATCAAAAGTTGATGATGCTTATATATCAACAAGTGATATTAAAAAACCACCAAGACATCCAATGAACTTCAAAGAGAAAGTTCGTCATATGACAAAAATGGGTGTACCCGCGAATCGTATTAGTAAAGAAACCACACCTTACGTTGCTAAAAATTTATTAAGTAAATTTGGTAATGATGTCGCAGTTGTTTATATCTTTGGTAAAAAAGATGCAGGTAGATTAGCAGGTGGTAAAAAGAAAGATGGTTCACCAGGATACTTTCAAGATTATAAAAAAAGTAAAGGTAATATAAAAGGACACGAAGAACACGGATACTTTTTAGTTGCTCCACACGTTAGTATGAATATTGGTGGTAATGAAATTTCAGGTACCACGATGAGAAACATATTAGGTTCACCTAAAATCAAAGATGAAGATAGACCTAAAATATTTAAAAAGTTATTTGGGTATTATGATAAAGGTCTTTATAATATGTTAACTAACAAATTTAAAAAATTATTTGAATTCTATAAATTACCAAGTGTTAAGAAGTTAGTTAAAGAAGTTAGTCATCTTGGTGGTACTGTAAATCCTGGTATCTTAGATGATGAAGGATTGTATGATTTTTTCAATTCCTTTAACGATTATAAACGAGTATCACCTAAACACGCGGAAATTTTAGGTTGGGAAGTTGTTGGTGATATCATTGGTAAAAATGCCAAGAATCCAGCTTACGAATTTACTTATGTACAAGATAGAGTTGCTACAGTAACTTATGGTAAAACTGTAAATCAAAATACATCTAATACAGATAGTGTAGATAATCCATTTCCAAAATATCAAAAACATTTAAAAAGTATAATTGATAAAATGGGTTGGGAGATAATCAAGTTTTATGGTGAACCAAAAGATAACAGAGGATTTGA
>MDSW01199320.1_pt1 | contig 14952 bp, 18 predicted proteins | sample 811171 | NCBI WGS metagenome assembly MDSW01 (sample SAMN05326641, study PRJNA326480) | marine metagenome | isolation source: seawater | place: Atlantic Ocean: North West | collected 2012 | reverse complement strand
GTTGTGTTTTTCACCAATATTAAATATCTCATCAGGATGGTTAACTCTCGAATATGAAATTTCTTGTAAATGTACTAAAACATCTATCTCGTTATTTACCTCAAAAAAACATCCAAAAGACGAGTACCCTTTTACAACTGCATCTTTTATTACATCTCCAACTGAAAATTTCTCTATAATTTTTGCCTTATCTTCCCTTTTATTTGATGAAACAATCTGTCTTCTAGATACACATGCATTGCCTCTAATCTTATCTAGTTTTATAATTGCAAATTTTTGCTCAACCCCTATTAGATGATCTATATTTTTTAATGGCTTGTCACTTATCTGAGAGCCTGGACAAAACATCAATGAGCCCGTCTCTGTATGCTCTACTATAACACCACCTTTACATTTACTCGTTATTTTGCCTACTATTGAGGAATTATTTTCATAAGCTTTTTCTAATTCATACCAACCTTTAATTTTTTTTGCTTTTAAAGCAGAAACTAGTACTTCACCATTTTTGTCTTCAATTTTCTCCAATAAAACTGGTATATTTTCACCTACTATTATTTTATCTTTTAAACCTATCATTTTTAACTCATTTACATCAATTATAGGCTCACTCTTTAGTCCTGGTATAAACACAAATACAAATTTCTCTGTAATTTTTGTAATTTTACCTTCAATAATCTTGCCTTCTTCAATTTTATTTTTTGAAAGTTGTGAATTTAAAAGTTTTTCGAATTGCTGATTTTTTGCTGATTTTAAGTCTTTATATATTTCCATGTATTAGTTTTTTGTCCATAATTGACTTTATTTTTTTAAAGCACGCTTTCTTACTTAATTTAGAAGTATTAATCAAGATTGAATCTTTGGTTTTTTTTAAAGGAGAGTATTTACGGTTTTTGTCTAAATTGTCCCTATTTCTCAAGCTTTTTAGAACTTCATTGTATGAAATTTTCTTTTTTAATTTTTTGAATTCATCAAATCTTCTCTTTGCTCTAACTTTTATATTCGCGGTAATATAGAACTTAAACATGGCATCTTTCATGATTACTGATGTTATATCTCTTCCATCTAAAACTGATCCCGAGTAATATTTTGAAGGTTTATAAGCACAATTCAATTGAAATTTTTTTACCATTTTCCTGATCTTATTGTTTTTTGCTAGTATAGATGCTGAATTTGCAACCTCATCAGTTAATAAACTTTTACTACTGAGAGATTTTAATTTTATATTGTTAATTTTTTTTTTTATGGATTTATACGAAAAATTTTTTTTTTCTTTAAGTTTTATTTTTGCAATGTATCTATAAATTTTGCCAGTATCTAGATAAAGTAAATTATATTCTTTAGCAATATATTTCGCTTGTGTTCCTGCACCTGCCGCTGCTGGGGAATCAATAGCTACAGTAATAATTCTCTTTTTTCTTCTCAATTTATTTTTGCACCTAATTGTTTAATTATATTTAAGAACTTAGGAAATGAAGAATTAATTGAGTCTCTGTCATGTATTTTCCATTTACCACCTAATGATAGAGCCGCTATACAAGTCATCATAAAAACCCTATGATCTTTTCTAAAATTTTTCATAGTAAAGTTGCCATTTAAATATAGTTTTGGATTTCCGTAAATTTTTATATTATTTTTCTCTCTCAAAACCTTTACTCCAATTTTTTTTAAAAAATTAATAGCAATATTCAGTCTAGGACTTTCTTTTTTGTTTAGCTCTCCTAAATCACTAAAAGTAGAAACACCTTTTGCTTTTGCAGCTGCAATAAAGATAATTAAAAATTCATCTATCGCTGAACTATTTAAATTTTTAGGGCAATTAATACCTTTTAAGTTTTTTTTAGATTTAATAATCAAGTCTGAAATTGTTTCACCTTTATAACTCCTTTTATTTGTTGCTATAATATTAGCATTCATTCTATTAAGAATTTTTAGAACACCTAATCTTGAGTTGTTTGTGTTTACATTTTTAATTTTTAATTTTGAATTTTCACTTAATAAAGTTAACACGATAAAGAAAGAGCATGAGCTTATATCACCAGGCACACTATAATTGAAGCTTTTAAAATTAGAATGTCCTTTAATTTCAATTAAATCTGAATTTTTTTTATTTTTCACTTTTATTGGAATTTTCAAACTTTTAAAAAGTAGCTCAGTATGATTTCTGGATTTTTTGGCTACAATTTTTGTAATACCTGGAGTTTTTAAAGCAGCTAACATTATAGCACTTTTACATTGAGCACTTCCTAACTTCTCAGAATACTCTATAGGTCTTAAAAATTTTGACCCTATAATTTTAACTGGTAAATTTTTATTATGAGATTTAATATTGGCACCAAACATTTCCAATGGCTTGGTAACTCTAGAAAAATCTCTCTTTGAAAGACTCTTATCACCAATAAGAGTTATTTGATTATTTGAATTTACAAGAAGACCTAAAATTAATCTTGCAAATGTACCTGAATTGCCTGCATCTATTTTAATTTTACTATTGGTATTAAATCCAGTTAAACCAAAACCATTTATTTCATAATATTTTTTTAACTTTTTATAATTAATTCCTAATTTTTTTATTGATTTTAATGCATTGATTACGTCTTCAGATTCCAACAAATTATATATTTTGGATGTACCTATAGCTTGTGAAGCTAATAAGACACATCTAATAGAAATACTTTTATCTCCACTTACTTGTATAGTCTTACTAAATTTTTTAATTTTATTACTTATCTGGATATAAGATTTCATTGATGAATTAAGTTATATTAAATTCATCTCCAAAATAATGAGTTTTGGCTTTTTTATCGCTAATAACTTCATTTGGACTGCCAGATGCAATTATCTTGCCGTTCGATAATATGATAGCTCTGTCTACACAATTCAAAAGATCTCTCGCTTGATGATCACACACTACAATAGTTATTTCTTCTGAAGATTGTAAATTTAGTATTATTTCTTGCAACATTTTAATTGTTAAAATATCTAAAGCAGCAAATGGCTCATCTAACAGTAATATTTTTGGATCATTTATTAAAGCCATTGCAATTACTAGCTTTTTTTTTGACCCCCTGACAAGTCTTTTGCTTTTACTTTTAATAACGATTCAAATTCAAATTGAGCTATTAATTTATTTACTTTGTGTTCTCTCATTTCTTTTTCTTTTATGTGTATTTCTGACACCAATTTCAAATTATCCGACAAAGTCAAATCATGAATAAGTCCCCCATATTGAGGAACTAATCCTAATTTGAATTTTGTAAATCTCTCATTAATAGGTAACTTATTTGAATTTATACCGTTAATTATAATTTCACCATAATTTGGATCTTTCAGTCCAGTTATCAAATTGAAAATTGTAGACTTACCAACCCCATTAGGCCCCAACATGCCTAGTATTTCTTGTTTTCTTATTATTAAATTTAAATTTTCTATAATCTGTCTGTTATTATAAAATACAGATATATTTTTTAGTTCAATTACAGATGAAATTTCCTTGTAACTATCAATTCGAAATTTTTTAATTAATGCCATTATTTTGTATTAATCTCAATTTTTTCTTTTGACTCAATGTTTACATCTTTAGTCAAAATATTCATAGTTACTTTTTCTGCTTTCATTAATGATTTGTTATCTCTTATCATAACATTATTATAAGCTACAGCAATATTGTCATTAATTTTTAAGTCAAAGTTATCGCAAATTATAACTCTATCAATATATTTAATTTCAACATCCTCATAAAATTTAGAATTTTGGTCTGAATAATTGTATTCTGCAAATTTTGATGAGATATATATATTTGATTTTCCATCAGAAGAAATTGTTCCATTTACATCTTCCAATTCAAGGATATTATTATTTTTTAAATTTGTTTTACCTGATTTTGCAAAAATTTTAATAATATCTCCGTTTTTGGTTGATGTAATATACTCTATTTCTTTGGTTAAATTTTGTACATACTGTGAATTATTGATTTCTTTATTTTTTTTTAAATTATCTTTATTTTCTTTTGGTTTATCTGATATAGATTCCTCATTGAATTTTAAACTTTTATTTTCTTCAATTTTTATTAATTGGTTATCTTTATCTATATTATTTTGATTTAAGGTCATGTTTTCTTGGGAAATTTTTGAGTTATTATCAACTTTTATCGTTCCATAACTCTGTGTCCCAGAATAAAAGTATAGAAAATACATTCCCCCAACTATAATAATTATCAATAAAAATAATATAATTTGCAGTAAAGACTTAACAGTCATTAATTAATATTTGAATTTAAAATATCATGCATATGAACAAGCCCCACTGTTTTGTGTGACTTATTTTTCTTATGAATACATAGGGATGTTATTTTTTTTGAATTCATTAAAGAAAGCGCAGATGCAGCTAAAGTATTTTCATCAACACTAACTGGATTTTTTTTCATCACTTTTTTTAGTTCTAAATTAGTAAAATCATTGTATTTTTGAGCTATTCTCTTTAAATCTCCATCTGTTAAAAATCCAACTGTATCGCCATTTTTTTTGACAATTATTAAAGCACCTAATTTTTTGTTATTTATAATTTTTATTGCATTTTTCATATTTACATTTTCACTAACAACTGGAAGTTTTTTTCCAGTTATCATTAAATCACCAACAGTTTTAAGTTTAATAGAAAGGCTACCGCTAGGGTGAAATTTTTTAAAATCAAATTTTGTGAAGTTTTTGTATTTCATACATGCAATAGCTATTGCATCACCCAGCGCTAATTGAGCAGTAGTTGAAGAAGTAGGTACTATATTTTCTGGCCCTGCCTCTTTTATATTTGGCATTAAAAAAGCAGCATCAGAGTTTTTGTATAAAATAGAGTCTTTTTTGGAAGTTATCCCTATTAATTTAATATTCTTATTTCTTGACGTGTATTGAATTATATTTTTTAACTCTTCACTTTGACCACTATTACTGATTAATATAACAACATCCCCAGAGGTTATTTGACCCATATCCCCGTGGCTTGCACTTGATGCATCTAAAAAAAAAGAGGGTGTTCCAGTAGATGAAAGAGTTGCTGACCATTTTTTTCCTATAATTCCACTTTTTCCAACTCCTGAAATTATTATTTTTCCATCTTTGCAATTAAGTATGATTTTAATTAATTTTAAAAAAGATTTACTGATAGTATTTTTTAATTTTTTTAAAGACTCTATTTCGTATTGAATTACATCTTTAGCGATTTTCTCAATTTTTTTTTTCTGCATCTAATGTGACCAAATATCAGTAGTAAAAGATGCTAAATCAAGATTAACCCTAGAGTGTATAAATTTAATTGCATCGTAATACAAATTTTCCCTTTTCTCTCTAATTAATATATTCATCAATGATTTATAAATTATATGGAGATAGATTACATCTTTTGCACAATATTGAAGTTGTTTATCAGACAAATCACCTCCAAAATCAGATGATTGTAAGTTTTTACTTATCTCATGTCCTGTGAATTCTTTAATTAAGTCTTTTAAACCATGTTTATCACTATAACTTCTTGCAAGTTTACTCATTATTTTAGTGCAGTTTATGTTTTTAACTTCAACATGGAGATATTTTTTAATAAATAATAAATCTGCTCTAGCATAATGAAAAATTTTACATATATTCTCGTCTACAAGTATTTTTTTTAGATTTGGAGCATTGTAAGTGTCTCTATTTAATTTGATGATATGCGCATCATTATTACCTGTGGAAATTTGAACTAAACATAGACCATCTCTCTCAACATTAAGCCCCATAAATTCGCAATCTACTGCAATATTGTCACTAAGAACTAATTGATCTGGCAAATCTTCATTGTGTAATTTAATATCTAAATTCATTTGATAGAATATATATATGAAACAAAAAGAAATTCTACTTTTCGGTGCATCGGGTCAGATCGGAAGAAATTTAATAAGAAAGCTAGCTGAAAATAACTATAAAATTACAGCAGTAACTAGGAATATTCATAGAACTGGCTATATTCTTAAGACACAGGCAAATCCCGGATATTTGGAACTGGTAGAATTAAAAAATTTTGAAATCAGTAAAATTGAAAAATTAGTTAAAAGATCTTCAATTTGCATAAACTTAGTTGGTATTTTGTATGAAAAAAAAAAAGATGAATTTAAAATGATACATTCAGACTTTCCAACACTCTTATCAAAAAAAGCAAGCGAATTTAAATTAGAAAAATTTATACATTTATCTGCTTTAGGCATTGAGGAAGCAAAAGATAGCAGGTATGCGAAAAGCAAGTTAGAGGGTGAAAATAAAATTAAACAAAATTTTGGTAAATCTATAATTTTAAAACCTTCAATAGTTTATTCTGTAGATGATAAATTTACTACTTCATTTATGAGTTTACTAAGTATGCTCCCAATAATGCCACTATATTATAATGGTAGAACAAAATTTACTCCAATCCATGTATCGGATATGGTTAATATAATTTTTAATATAATAGAAAGTAAGGAAAATAATCTAATTTTGGAATGTATAGGTCCTGAAGTTATTACATTCAAAGAAATCATTATAAAATTGTTAAAATCAATTGATAAGAAAAGAATTTTATTACCATTACCATTACCATTTGCAAAATTAACCGCAAAATTTCTTCAATTGTTACCAAGACCATTATTAACTGAGGATCAATTAAAATTGTTAAAATATGATAATTGCAAATCAGGCAAATATAAAAATAACTATGACCTTGGGTATATTTCAAAAAAAAAATTTGAAGACGAAATTAATAAATATAGCTATAATTGGAAAAAAGGTGGACAATTTGCTAATAATTCAACAATAGATAATCCAAAATGATGACATATTTAGTAATCGGACTTTGTCTATTTTTGCTAATAATAGTTATATATATTTCTGCAAAACCCATAAGTATGGGCATTGAAGCTAGAAGAAATATTAAAGATGATCCTCAAGATAATTCAGAAAATAATCAAAATATTCCTGATTATCATGATGATGAAAATCTAAATAAAGATACAATTTCAAGTGAAATTTTAAAGTTAAATGAATTAAAGAATAAAGGTGTCTTAACTGAAGAAGAATATAAAAAAGCCAAAGACAAAATACTAAACTAAGCTGACTTTATTTTTTTTTCTATAAATTGAGGCACTTCATCTTCTTTATCAACCACATCATCTTTCTTGCCTTTTGGTTGAAACACAATCATTAGGTGCAAAGGACAATATGAAAACTTTTCAACTGTTTTCCTTCCACAAAAACTTGCATTTTTTTCATCAGGGTTAGCCTCCATATATTTGCAAGTGTCTTCTGATAATTCTTCCAAACTCAAATTTTTAGCAGGTTCAAAGTTTTGATCTAAAAGTAATGTTTTGAGTTTACCTCTTTTACCTTTAAATTTGATTTCTCTTTGTTCATTTTTGCCACTAACTTTTTGATTTTGAATTGGAGATCTAGCTCTAACTTTAGATGATAAGTTTAGCCTATGTGCTTTGCCAATTACTGCATTTCTAGAAACACCTCCAATAATTTCAGCAATTTGACTTGCAGTACTACCTTTGCCCCAAAGCTCTTTTAATTTGTTTACTTTTTCCTCTGTCCAACTCATTTTTAACTACAACATTTAGTATCTATTTATAATAATATCACATGATGTTGCATAATCTTAGTTTATTACAAGTTTTTTTTAATATTTTTCAACAAATCAATTAATTTTATAACTTGAGGTTGCAAATTAAACTGTCAAATAAATTAAAAAAAATTATAAGTAATTATGAGCGCATTAGCACCTAATTATAAAAGAAAAAATTTATCATTTGCGAGAGGCAAAGGTAGTTTTCTTATTACAGCAAATGGAAAAAAATATTTAGATTTCGTCCAAGGAATTGCAGTAAATTCTTTTGGACATGCAAACGACAAGCTTATAAGAGCGATTAATAAACAATCAAAAAAACTTTGGCATGTTTCAAATGCATTTAGAATACCTGAAGGTGAAAAATTAGCTAGTAAATTGGTAAAAAAAACTTTTGCTGACTCAATTATTTTTCAAAATAGTGGAGCGGAAGCAACAGAAGCAGCAATTAAAGTTGCGAGAAGATATTTCTATTCTATTGGAAAAAAAAATAAAAATAGGATAATTTGTATAAAAAACTCCTTTCATGGAAGAACAATTGCAGCAATTCATGCAAGTGGCTCAAAAAAAATGACAGAAGGATTTGGACCAAAAATTCCTGGTTTTGATCATTTTGAATTTGGTGATCATAAAAAGTTAAAAAGTTTAATTAATAAAAATACCGCAGCTATTATGATCGAAACTATTATGGGAGAAGGTGGGATCAAAGTAATTCCTGACTGGTGTATTAGATCAATAAGACAATTATGCAACAAAAAAGGAATTCTATTAATTCTTGATGAGGTACAATGTGGTATTGGAAGATCAGGAAAATTTTTTGCTTTTGAACATGCAAAAGTTAAACCAGATATTGTCCCAATTGCAAAAGGAATTGGTGGAGGGTTTCCAATAGGTGCAGTTTTAATGACAAAAAAAGTTTCAAAAGCTATGGTGCCTGGGACTCACGGTTCAACTTTCGGAGGAAATCCTCTTGCAATGGCTGTCGGTAATGCAGTTATAGATCAAATAAATAATAAATTGCTCAATAATGTAAAAAAAATGTCTAAATATTTTATTTCAAGTTTAAATCAATTAAAAATGAAATATCCCAATACAATCAAAGAAGTGAGAGGAGTTGGATTATTAATAGGGATACAACTCTTTTCTGATCAAACATTTTTTATTAAAAAGCTAATGGAAAATAGATTATTAACAATTAGAGCATCAGAAAATGTAATTAGAATATTGCCTCCCCTAAATGTAAAAAAAAGTGAAATTGATTTGGCTTTAAGGACCATTAATAAAGTCTGCAAAGAAGTAAATTGATATGAAACATTTTATTAATTTAAAAGATATACCAAAAACCGATCTCAGAAAAATTATTACTGATGCTAAAAGAAGAAAAAATTTGAGAAAAAAATTAAATACTCTGGAGATTGACAAAGGGTCGCCTTTAAAAGGTAAAATGTTAGTTCAAATGTTTGAGAAAGCAAGTTCAAGAACAAGAATAAGCTTTTATTTGGCAATCAAACAGCTTGGAGGAGGAACTTTAACTCTTCGTTCTAATGAATTGCATTTAGGTCAAGGAGGAGAAAGCATAGCTGATACTGCAAAAATACTTTCTACTTATGGTGATGGATTTATGTTTAGAACTGACAGTGATAAAAAAGTTGAAATATTTAAAAAATATTTAACTATACCAATAATAAATGGCCTTAGTCCTTCTTCTCATCCAACACAAGTTTTATCAGATATTTTCACTGTTGAAGAAATAAAAAAAAAACCTATTTCTAAACTAAAGATTTGTTGGATTGGAGACTCAAACAACGTTTTGTCTAGTTTAATAGAAGCATCTGTAAAATTTTCATTTAAATTAAATATTGGTTGTCCAAAAAAATATGAACCTACAAATCATATAAAAAGCTGGATAAAAAAATATAGTAAAATTATTGATATCTATAATGATCCTAAAAAAGCCGCAAAGGGTGCAGATGTAATTTTTTCTGACAAAGTCATATCTATGCATGATAAAGGCAACAAGAAGAAAAAAATACAATTTTTTAAAAAATTTAAAATTAATAAAAAACTTATTAATAGTGCAAAAAAAAATTGTATATTTCTGCACTGTTTACCAAGAGGTAATGAGGTTGATGAAGAGGTATTTTTAGGAAAAAACTCACACGTTTGGCAACAAGCTCTAAATAGAGTACATGTTCAAAAAAGTATTTTATTATATTGTTTTGGGAAATTAAGGTAGTGGTAATGGACTATCTGAATTTTGATTGAGATACAAAATAACTGAAGCTCTATCTTTTTCTTTCCTTAATCCTGCAAATGCCATTTTAGTCCCTTTGATATAAGTTTGAGGTTTTTTTAGATATCCATTCATTTCCTCGAATGTCCAATTTTTGTCGTACGCAGCCATAGCTTTGGAGTATTTATAATTCTCCTTTGATGCCACTTTTCTTCCAATTATCCCATATAGAGCTGGTCCAATTTTATTTTCCCCTCCTTTATTAACCAAATGGCATGCAGCACATTTTTTAAAAACCTTTTCACCATGAACAACATCTCCCAATGCAAGTAATGCTGCGATATCAACTTTTTCCTCAACTTTTACTTCAACAGAACTTACAGAAGATGTAGAATTTTGAATATCTACTTTGTATGCTGATTTTTCAGGTTTATCTACATGAAAGGCTATATCAGAAACTTTACCAATTCCTATAACAATAAGTGCAATAAGAAGAATCGCACCTATAATCTTATTTATCTCGAATGAGTCCATGATTTTTTATTAATATGGTCGTATAACATGTTAAACAAAATTAAAACGAATTTTAATTTATTAATTTGCGTCTCAAAGACGCATAAAATGTGAATATATGGGAAAATCAATTATAATAATTCCTTCAAGACTTGCAGCATCAAGACTTCCAAATAAACCCCTAATAAATATTAAAAATAAGACCTTGATTATGCATGTCTATGAGAATGCTCTCAAAAGTCAAGTGGGAGAGGTATTTGTTGCAACTTGCGATGATGAAATTGCGTCAGAAGTTAAAAAAAATGGTGGTAAATTTGTTATGACGGATAAAATGCATACAACTGGAACCGACAGAGTTTGTGAAGCATCAAAAAAATTAGGAATTCAGGATGAAGATATTGTTATAAATGTCCAAGGTGATGAACCTATGATTAGTCCCATTGATATTAAAAATTTAAATATTGTATCAAGAAAATTGAATTTAAATATTTCAACATTAGCTCATAAGATCAAAAAAAAAAACGACTATAAAAATGAAAATATCGTAAAGGTTGTTACAAAAAATAAAATAACAAATAAAACAACCGCTGAAGCTTTGAATTTCTATAGAATTATCAACCCAAATAGTTTGAAAAATATATACCATCATATCGGAGTTTACCTGTATAAATTTTCATCTTTAAAAAAATTTGTAAAATTGCAAAAGAGCAAAGAAGAACTTAGTAAAAGATTAGAACAATTAAGAGCTGTGGATAATAATATGAAAATTAATGTATTATTAGCAAATTATTTTTCTAGTGGAATCGATACTAAAAAAGATCTAGACGAATACATAAAATTATTTAATAAATAAAATATATGAAAATACTTTATCAAGGTATAACTGGAAGTTATAGTGAAAGCTGTGCTAAGCTCATGTTTCCGAATGCAGAAACTATAGCATGCAAAACTTTTGATGAGTGCTTTGAAAAAGCTAGTTTAGATAGTAGTATTAAAACAATAATACCAGAGTCAAATAAAACTACAGGAAATATTGGAGTCGAATATTTAATATTTAAATATCGATTAAATATTTATGAGGAATTTTTCTTTCCTATCAATCACAATTTATTAGGTATTAAGGGATCTAAATTGGAAAATATAAAAAATGTTTATTCACATACTCAAGCACTGAGTCAAGCTTCGGAATTTATTAAAAAAAATAACTTTCAAGCAAATGTTAGAGCAGATACAGCCGGATCAGCTAAATATATTTCCGAACAAGAAGATAAGACTAAAGGTGCCATTGCATCAAAATTGAGTGCTGAAATTTATAATCTTGAAATTTTAAAAGAAAGTATTCAAGATGATGATGAGAATTATACAAGATTCCTAATAATGGGGAAAGATATTGTGCAACCAGAAATGGATAAGAAAAAATTTATAACTTCTTTTTTATTCAAGCTAAGAGATAAACCGGCTGCCTTATACTCAGCATTGTCTGGATTTGCAATTAACGGTGTTAATATGACCAAACTTCAAAGTTTTCCTGAAAAAAATTCATTTTCATCATTCTTTTTTTTGTGTGACATTGATGGTCATTTAGACGAAAAAAAAATCAAAAATTCATTGGAAGAATTAGCTTTTCATTGTGAGGATATGCACGTCCTAGGTGTTTATAAAGCTCACGAATTTAGAGAAAAAAAATAACTAACTTTATTGTAGATTAGAAAAAATTATTGTTATAATAACTTTGGAGGCCTTCCAGGTGGGATTACCATGAACTCCCCCAGGCTTGAAAAAGAGCAAGGGTAATGAGTTTTTTCCAGGTTGGTTGGTCTCCTAGTATGACTAATAATTCAGAAATTTTCGCACTAAAATATAGACCACAATCTTTTAAAGATTTGATTGGGCATGAAGAAATAACAACCTCAATTTACAATTCAATTAAAATTAACAAAATTGCAAACGCTTTTTTATTTACAGGAATAAGAGGTATTGGAAAAACTACTTTTGCCAGAATAGTCGCAAAAGCTTTAAATTGTGAAAAAGGTTTAGAAAATTTATGTGAAAATAATTTTTGTAGCAATTGTGAAGCGATAATTAATTCAAATCATATCGATGTTTTAGAAATTGATGCAGCAAGTAGGACTGGAGTAGATGACGTAAGAGAATTAATTGAATTCTCTAGATACGGACCATCTATTGCAAATTATAAAATATTTATAATTGATGAAGTTCACATGTTGAGTAAACAAGCATTTAATGCTTTATTGAAGACATTAGAAGAGCCTCCAAAATATTTAAAATTTATATTTGCAACAACTGAAATTCAAAAAATACCTATTACGGTTGTTTCAAGATGCCAAAGATTTGACTTATCTAGAATCGAGACTGAAACATTGTTTAAATTTTTAAAGAGTATTGGAATTAAAGAAAATAAAGAAATTGAAGATAATGCTTTAAAATTAATTGTTAAAATCTCAGAGGGTTCCGTACGAGATGCATTATCATTGCTTGATAGAGCATTAATTTCTAATTCGAAAAATATACTGACTCTAAATGAAGCTCAAAAAATTTTTGGTTATACTGACAAAAGCTCTTATATAGATCTCGTAAATATTCTTTTAAAAGGGGATGAAAATTCTGTAATTACACATTACAGGAGTATTTATACTTTAGGCGTACAACCCATTAATTTTCTAAATGAATTCTTAGAAATACTTTACTACATAAAAAATATCAGCAATATAACCTTACATGGATCAATTTTTTCACTCAATGATGACGATTATAAAAAAATACTAAAATTATCAAAAAAGATATCTCCCAGTGATATCTTGCTTTACTGGCAATTTACTTTGAGAGCTATTAAAGAGATAGGTTTAGTCAGCAATCAAAACCTTTCAATTGAAATGTTTCTTATCCAGCTGATGTATTTAATAAAAAAACCTGCAAAATATGAGGAAAAGATCGATGAAAAAAATAATTTAAACAATTCAAGTGAAAGTTTTTCTCAAAAGTCTTATCCAGTAAGTCAGCTTAAAAATATAAATCAAATTGAACAAAGAAAAGATAAAAATATTAAAAAAGAGGAAAATCAAATAAAAAATTTAGATGAACTGTTAAATCTTTGTATACAAAAAAAAGAAATTACTTTGAAATATGAAATAGAGAACAATTTAAATTTAGTCTCATTCTCACAGAATAAAATAGAGATTTCGTTTAATGAAAAATTAAGTAATCGTTTTGTCAAAGATTTATCTGAAAAATTGTATGATTGGACTGGAAACAGGTGGATTATATTATTTTCTAAACAGAAAGGTGAAAAATCTAAAAAGGAAAAAATAAAAAACTTTAAAGAGCAACAAATTAAAAAATTAAAAAATTCTTCAGATTATAAAAATTTACTTGAAAGTATTCCCGATATTGAATTGATTGACATAGAAAACAAAATTAATGACTGATTTTAATAAAATATTAGAAAAAGCTAAAGAGTTAGAAAAAAAAATGAGAGAGAGTCAGGATAATTTAAAAAAAATAGAAGTTAATGGTATTTCAGGGGGAGATGCAGTTACAGTCTTATTAAATGGTGAAGGAGAAATGACAAAAATTATATTAACTGATAAAGTGCTTAATGAAGATAAAGAGATAATTCAAGATTTAATAATTGCCGCTCACAATGATGCTAAAAAGAAGTTGAAATCAAAAACTTCTGAGGAAATATCTAAAGCAACGGGTGGATTAGGAGTACCAGGTTTTAAATGGCCATTATAATTAAATGCAAAATCTACCTGAAATAGAAAATTTAATTAAACTAATTTCAAAACTACCAGGTCTAGGACCTAAGTCAGCAAAGAGAATAATTTTAAAAATGATAAATAATCGCCAAGAACTATTAAAACCTTTGGCTAATAATCTAAGTGACGTGTTTAAAAATATTGAACGTTGTAAAATTTGTGGAATATTAAAATCCAATAGTAATCTCTGCAATAATTGTGAAGATGATAATAAAAAATATAACAAGATATGTGTAGTTGAAAATATTTCCGATCAATGGGCAATAGAGAGTTCATCTGTTTTTCAAGGTTACTATCATATTTTAGGAGGTACGATCTCTGATAGTGCTAATGGCAATAATAGAGAAAATTTACTCATTAATTCTCTAATAGAAAGAATAAAAAATGACAATATTGATGAAGTAATTTTAGCAACTAGTGCTACCGTAGAAGGACAAACAACTGCTTTTTATATTCAAGACAGTTTAAAAAATTCAAATGTAAAAATTTCTAAATTAGCCCAGGGTTTGCCTGTTGGTGGAGAGATAGAAACTTCTGATGATGGAACACTTATATCTGCTTTTAAAAATAGAAAAGATATATAAATTTATAACTTAGCTTTTTTTTATTAATCTATTTAAATGTAATAAAGGTTCAGTATAACCCGATGGTTGTGACTTGCCATGGAAAATCAATTCACATGCTGCTTTAAAAGATATTGACTTATCGTAATTTGGAGACATGCTATTATATGCTGGATCATTTTCATTTTGTTTATCAACTATCTTTGCCATTTTCTTAAGAATTTCTAAAACTTGTCTATTT
>MDSW01199544.1_pt1 | contig 14953 bp, 12 predicted proteins | sample 811171 | NCBI WGS metagenome assembly MDSW01 (sample SAMN05326641, study PRJNA326480) | marine metagenome | isolation source: seawater | place: Atlantic Ocean: North West | collected 2012 | reverse complement strand
GGGAGGACCGCGGGCGCGCTCGCGCACGTCGCGGAGGGCGGGCCGGTACCGGAGGACCAGGGCGTGAAGAGCGCCACCTACTCCATTGAGGTCGTGGACTGGTGAGGAGACGATGCGATCGATGAAGACGACGCCGAGGAGGTTCAACATCGGACGAAATGCGTTTTTTTAAGTCTACGCAAACGAGACGAGCCCAAGGGTGAGACCGGGCCTCTCGCGGGCGGTTTATTAGCGTGAGGGTGGAACGGTGAAAAAAAAGAGAAATTGGAGGCGAGAAACCACGAAACCGACGCGCTGAAACTAACGCGCACGTTTTTCGGAATTATTTGAGTGACAAGTATTAGATCCCCGATGACGATTCGCTCCGCGATAAAGATCCGAGTGGGGCTCGCGAAAAACGAATCGGAATCGCGAGTCGGTCACGCGACGGTTCGAGGGGTCGCGAAGGGTCAATCCAGGTCATCTCCCGCGCGTTTGCACCGCTCAGCGCGCTCGATTTCTCCCGATGCCCCTCATTTCCCCCGCGGGCTGACGTGGTGTTGGGCCTTTCGCTTTTTCTCGCAGGGCGACTCCGATTCCGCGCCTCTCCGCGCGCGCACACCGCCCCGCGCCGCGCTCCTCGCGTCGCGAAACCGGTCTGGCCGCGCGTCGCACGCGCGTCAATCGCACTCGCGCGGGTATCGCTCGGAGAGACGCGCGGCGCCTCCGCATTCGCGCGTCGCTTTCGCCCCACGCGGCGTCTGCTTTTTCAGTTTCGCGTTCGACTTCGGAATCGCCGAGGACGCCGCCCAGCCGCGCACGAGACCGCGCGCGCCGCCCTCGCTGACCGTTTCAGACCCCGCGCCGACCGCGCCGATCGCCGAAGGACTCGCGACCGCTCGCCATGACCGCCGCGATCGTGTCCCTCGCCGCGGCGCCCGCCCTGAGCGGACGCGCGAACCTCGCGCCTCGACGCCTCCGCCCCTCGCCGCGGTGTCGTGGTTTCCGCCATCGCCTCCATAACGTGACCGCCGCCACCGCGGCCACGCCCAAGGACGAGGCGGTATCGTCGAAATCGAGCGCCTCCCAGAGCGCCGCGAGGTTCATGACGAGCAACGTCATCACCCCGAAGCCAGGTGCGTGGCCCCCGAACCGGAAACGCGCGACCCGACGCGCCGCGCGCGGAGAGGGGAGCAGGAGCGTCGGACGGAGACAAATCGAGCTGGGTCCGGTGGTCCCTCCCCACCGACGTCGCCGCCCTCGTTGTTGGTTCCCGAACCTCGTTTTCAGACCACCGAACTCGAAAAAAAAAAAAAAAAAGCTGACGAGTTTTCCTTTCCCCCCCTCTCGATCGCGTCGTCCTCATCATCATCATCCAACGACGACAGGTCCGATCGAGGACGCGCCCACGGACGTGGTCTCCCCCGAGTCCGTCGCGAGCCCCCTGAACAGCCAGTTCACCTCCCCCCTCCTCCGCACGCCCCTCTCCGGCGGCGTCGAGAACGTCTCCGGGCACTACGAGCTCCCCGGGCCCGCCGTCTCCGTGCGCAACCTCATGGAGCAGGCGCTCTTCGGCGATCTGTGCACGAAGATGAGCCCGATGGACCACCGCCGCGCGGGCTGGCCGGTGGCCTCGCTCGTGGACTTCGCGACGGACGCCGAGGGAACGCCGATTTTCAGCCTCTCCCCGATGGCGATGCACACGCGCAACATGAACTACGACCCGCGGTGCTCCCTCGTCGTGGAGATGCCCGGGTGGCGCGGCTTGGCGAGCGCGCGCGCGACGCTCTTCGGGACGGTGAAAAGGGTGCCCGAGGAGCAGCAGGACCTCGCGAGGGCGCTGTTCAAGACGAAGCACGACGAGGAGCACATGAGCTACGGCACGAGCGAGTTCCCGCTGTTCATGCTCACCGACATCCAGGACGTGTACTTCGTCGGCGGGTATGGCAGCATCAACTGGCTGAGCGCGAAGGAGTACCTGAGCGCGCGCGCGGATCCCATCTGCGACCGCGCGCTCGGCGACCCGCTGGACACGCTCAACCGACTCAACGAAATCTACCGGTCCAAAGTGACCTCGCTCTTCTCCGACTGCGTCCGCGGGAAGATCATCTCGGTCGACGCCCGGGGGATGGACATGCGGGTGCGAACGAACGAGGGACACTACGTCATCCAGCGCGTGCGCTTCCACGAACCCGCGCACTCGCTCGAGGACGCCAAGCGGGAGATCGACCGCATCCTCACCGGAGGGTTCAAGAGCAAAGTGCCCAGCGCGAGGTGAGCCGCGAGATGAACGGGAGAGGGGTCCGGAACAGTACTTTTCTCCTCTCGCCGGAGATTTGATTTTTGATTTTCTCCTCGCGTCGCCGGCGCGAGGAGGCGCGCGACGACGAAAAGGAGGAGCCCGCTCTCGTCCCACCAGAAACGAGGTGACCGGCGCTCGCTTTTTCGAGGATCTCGACGCGATCTCGGAAAAGGCGGGGGCCCCCTCGGGAGGAGACGGCGGGGGACGAGCGAGGCGACGCGCCGGCGCGAGCGCCGTACGATAGGTAGAGCGCTCTCTTCTCTCTCTTAGAAGATGTGATGATAGATACATCGCCGCGCCGGCGTCTCTAGACGAAAGAATCCGTCCCACACGCGTCGTGATTTTGCTTTCGAGCGATGACGCCGCCTGGCAAAAATAAACTCGCGTCCGCCCGAGGTGGTTTTTTCTTCGCCTCCCGCGTTCAAAACGGGGTGCCCGGCCCGGGGCGAGGCTCTCGCGTCGCACGATGGCGCCCTCCGCGGCGGTCGCCGAGGACGCGAACAACCTTCGCATCCTCATCGCGACGGATAACCACCTCGGGGTTCACGAGAAGGACCAGGTGCGGAAGGACGACGCGTTCATCACGTTCCGCGAGATCTTCGAGATCGCGAAGCAGCAGCGCGTGGACGCGGTGTTCCTCGGCGGCGACCTGTTCGACGTGAACAAACCGTCGCGGGAGACGATGGTGCGGACGATGGAGATCTTGCAGGAATACTGCTTGAACGACGACCCCGTGCGGATCGAGGTGCTCAGCGACCAGACGGTGAACTTTCCGAGGTGCGCGCGTCGGGGGGGGGGGGGCCTAGAATCGATCCGTCGGGCGACCCAGATTCTCTCCTCCCGGTGGACTCGCTCGCCGCTTCTGACCCCGAGAGCGCTCGGTCCCTCTCCTCCGATCCCCCAGGCGCGGCGTCGTGAACTACGAGGACCCCAACTACAACGTCGGCCTCCCCGTGTTCATGATCCACGGCAACCACGACGACCCCGCGGGCGGGGAGAACCTCTCCGCCATCGACCTCCTGGCGACGTGCAATCTCGTCAACTACTTCGGCAAGCACACCCTGGGCGGGAGCGGCGCCGGGAAGATCAAGCTCAAGCCCGTGCTGTTGCAGAAGGGCCTCACGCGCGTCGCGCTGTACGGCCTCGGGTACATCCGCGACGCGCGCCTGCACCAGATGTTCAGCGTCAAGGGCAACGTGGAGTGGGCCCGGCCCGAGGACGCGCCCGGGATGCGCTCGAGCTCGTGGTTCAACGCCATGCTCATCCACCAGAACCGCGTCCACCACACGCCCAAGAACGCCATCAGCGAGAGGTACCTCCCGTCCTGGCTCGACCTCGTCGTGTGGGGGCACGAGCACGAGTGCCTGGTCGAGCCCACGGAGATCGGCGACTTCGCCGTCTCGCAGCCCGGAAGCAGCGTCGTCACGAGCCTCGTGGAGGGAGAGGCGCGGCGGAAGCAGATCTTGCTCCTGGAGGTGATGGCGGACGAGGAGAACCCGGACCAGGCGCCGTTCTGGAGGGGAACGCCGATCCCGCTCGAGACGGTCAGGCCGTTCAAGTACGAGCAGGTGTGCCTCGTCGACGAGGCGCGGAGACCCGCGGACGAGGGCGGGTTGGGGCCGGACTGGGACGGCGGGGAGACGAACGAGCGCGACGGCCCGAGAGCCGCCGCCGGCCCCGGGGCCGGGCGGAGGCCGCCGGCGGCGAAGCACGAGGGATGGGTCCGGGCCCTCCTCGAGCGGAAGGTGGAGGCCGCGATCGAGGAGGTGCTCGAGCCGCACGTCGCGATCGCGGCGCGGGGCGGGCCGGAGGTGCCGCTGCCGCTCGTCAGGCTCCGCGTGGATTATTCCGGCGGGTTCTCGACCATCAACTCGCAGAGGTTCGGGCAGAAGTTCGTCGGGAAGGTGGCGAACCCGAACGACCTCCTGCAGTTTCACAAATCCGCGACGCGGCGGCGCAGGGAGGAGGCGGACGCCGCGGACGCGGAGGCGGCGGCGAACGCGCGGATGGCGGCGGAGGCGGAGGACGCGCTCGGAAATCCGCAGCTCGCGGACCAGCGGCGGATCGAGGCGCTCGTGAACCAGAACCTCTCGAAAGGGTTGCAGATGCTGAGCGAGGATGACCTGAGCAACGCGCTCGACGATTTCGTCAACCGCGACGCCGGGGCCATCTCCAAGCTCATCGAGCAGAGGCTGAAGGAGACGCAGGCGCTCGTGGAGGAGGCACACGAGTTCGTGGACGAGAGCGACGCGGAGAAGCGCATCGGCGACGCGGTGCATCAACGCGCCGCCGCCGCCGCGAGGGAGACGACGCGCCCGGACGCGGGCAGGGGCGAAGTCCCGGAGGCGACGCCGGCGGAGACGGCGGCGGCGGAGCGCGATCGAACGCGCCGCGCCATGGAGGCCGGCGCCGAACGGAGGGCGACCGAACAGAGGGGAGCGGGCGCGAACGGGGACGCCGCGGCGCCGAACGGCGCGCGCACGAACGGAGCGGGCCGCGGTGCCGCCGCCGCGCCGTCCGGAACGCTGGACGCGTTCCTCGCGCCGTCGCAGAAATCCACGCGCCGAGGGGGCGGCGGCGACCGCTCGCGACCGACCGCGACGGCGTCCGGGCGCGCGGCGTCCACCGGGCGCCGCGCCGGTTCGCGCGCCGCCGCCGCGTCCGCCGCCGCCGCCGCGGGGGGCGACCCCGACGATTCGGGCGACGCCGCCGACTCGGGAGACGACGGCGACTCCGGCGACGACGAGGCGGACGTCGTGCCGATGAGCGCGCCGCGCCGACGAGGGCGAGCCGCGGGGGTCGCCGCGAAGGCGGCGGCGGCGACGCGCGCGACGCGCGCGACGCGCGGGGGACACACGCGCGCCAAGGCGCCGGCGAAGGCGAAGGCGTCCGAGGACGATTTCGAGTTCCGCCCCTCGGACGACGACGACGAAGACGCGGAGGTCGTCGAGGACTCGGAGGACTCGGGGGACGACGCCGACGAGATCCCGGCGACGAACCCGCGGCGCGGGACGAAACGCGCGGCGCCCGGCGCCCGGGGGAAGGCGTCCCCCGCGAAGAAGGCGAAGGCGTCTCCGGCGAAGAAGGCGCCACCGCCGGGGCGCGCGAGGGCGGCGCGGGTGGTCGAGATTGACAACTCGGGCGACGAAGAAGAGATTCCGGCGACGGCGCGCTCGACGCGCGGAGCGAGGAGGTCCACGCGCGCGAGGTGATTGGGGCGTGAGCGGACGGGGACGAGCGCGACGGCGGAGGGGGGAGGTCGAGACGCGACGCGACGGGCGTTTGAAAACCGAACGCGAGAACGAACGACGAACTTTCTTCTCTCGGATTTTGTTTGTTTCCCTCGATGTGGTCTCTACGAGTAATCCCCTTTCGTCTCGGCGGGCGTGCCGGTGGTTCTCGAACGCGCGCCGGGGGACTCACAGGTCGTCGCGCGCGCCCGGGAGCCACCCGCGAAGGCGCGCCAGGATCGCCCGCGCGACGCCCGTGAGGAGAACGATAGTCTTCTCCGTCACCCACCTCGCGGGTCGGGTCAGCGAAAAGATATCCTTCAAAAAAATCCACGCCAAGGCGAGGAGGACCGCAACGAACCACCCCTTCGCCCTGGCGGTCCCGCGCGCGGCGCCGGCGGTCGTCCGCGCCCCCGCGTCGTCCGCGGACGCCTCGGTGGCCTTGACGGGCGCGGCCGCCGCCGCGTCCGTCGGGGGCGCCGTGCGCGCCGCCTCGTCGTAGTCCGCGTCCGCGGAACGCCTCTTTTGCTGCTTCTTCCTCTTCGCGGGCGTGGCGAGCGAGGGAGGCGGCGGCACCGCCGCCTCCGGCGGGGGGAAGTCGATATCTTCCACGGTCGACATCGGCGAAGCGCGCCCGCGGCGGCGACGACGCGAGTGGGCCGGCGGCGCGCGCGAGGGCGAGTGCGCGCGCGCGCGGTCCGCGCGAACGAAAGACGCGAGCGGCCCCGGTCTCGGACGCGCCGAGGGTCTCGTCAGAGCGCTCGTTTTTTCCTCGGGGCGTTCCGAAAAAAACCCTCCTCCGCTCGACGCGCGATGCGATACGTCACTCGCCTCCTCGGGCTAACGCTTCCAACAGCTCCTCGTCCACGTACGCCCTGAGCCGCCACACCTCCGCGCACCCCCGCAGTTTCCCCTCCTCGAGCGCCTCCTCCGCCTCCTCCTCCCCCTCTCCTCCCCCCCCCGGCGGCCCGCCCCGGGCGAGGTACTCCGCGACGGCGCGCGCCGCCGCCGACTCCGCCAGCGCGCCCTCCACCGCCGCCTCGCACAGCCACGCCCACTGCTCCACGGTGCGATGCTCGGCACCCCACGGCACCCGAGCCAACAACACGCCCGCGGGGACGTCGTCGATCCAGTGGTGCCGCCGGTGGTGCGGCGGTGCCGTCGTCGATCCGGCGGCGCCGTCCTCCAGAGCGGGACGATCCGCGGAGGAACCGAGGGCGGATCGGAACGCCGCGAGCGTCGCCTCCGCCTCGAGCGCGAGCGCGTCCGCGGCGCGCGCCGCGCGTATCGCGCCGGAGATGGCGTCGGTGAGCTTCTGCGGCGCCTCCGCGATGGCGGAGGGGTGCCGCCGCCCCGCCGCGAGGAACGCGGCGAGCCTCGGGGAGGGTGCGGCGAGCGCGGCGCGGCGGACGACTTCGCCCGCGCGCGACGGCTCCGGCGCCGCGGCGGAGGGGGAGGGGGAGGGGGAGGATTCGAACCCGCGACCCTCCTCCGAAGCCGCCGCCGCCGCCGCCGCGAAGAGGTCGGGGATGGCCTCGACGTGCGCGAGGCCCTCGTCGTGCGAGCGTTTCCAGCGGCGCGCCAAGGAGGCGAGCGCGGGGAGGGCGTCGAGGTCGAGTTCCGTCTCCATCCGACGGTTGATGAGGAACGCGCCGAGGAGGAACGCGACGCGCCGAGGGACGGAGCGGAGCGGACCCGGACCCGCGCGTCGGCCGCGGCGTGCGCTACCGCCGCGCGTCTCGGAGGGTCTCCGCGCCCGTCGCCGCGATGGCCCCCCGCGTCGCTCCGCGGAGCGACCTCCGGAGGGCCTCGGCGGAGTCGATTCCGAGGCCCCAGGCGGCGGCGAGGACGGCGGCGGCGGCGACGCCCGTGAAGGCGGACGCGACGCCGAGCGCCTTGAACGCGGTGGCCGCGGCGCGCGCGTGCGTGCCCGCGGGCAGGTCGCGCTCCGCCTTGCTCCGAGAGCGCACCCACGCGGTGAGCGTCGCCGTGCTCGCCGCGCTCCCCACGAGCGCGGCGCAGCCCCACAGGCCCACGGACTCGAAGCTCGCGCTCCGCCCGCCCGCGCTCGCGGCGAGGCTCTGGACGTACCGGAATCCCTCGACGCGCGCCGCGGCCCTCGCGCCGCCCGCGCCGGGCGCCGAGGACGGGTTCGCCGAACCCGCGTCAGCGCCGGCGTCCGCGTGCGCGTCTGCGAGGGTCACCGACGCCTCCCTCGCCATGCGCGCGCGAGAGTGACGCGCCGCGACGAGCGAGTCCGCGTCATCACCCGCGCAAAAAGGGTCGGGGGGGCGAGCCGCTGAGGCGGACGCGAACATCGCCCTTGGCAGGCGAGCGGACGAGTGCGACTGTGTGCCGTGATGGGTCCGAACGTGTGATGACGGTCTATTTACTCAAAGAATGTCCCGACGCTCACTTCAGGCCTCGGAGCTTGACGCCCAGGATGCGCTCCATCTTGCTCAGCACCTGCTGGTTGGGGATGGCCTTGCCGCTCTCGTACTCTTGGATGATTTGCGGCTTTTCGTTGATCTGCTGCGCGAGCTGCGCCTGCGTGAGTTTCTTCGCCAGGCGGCCCTGCATGATGGCCTTCTTCACCTCCCCGCCGACTTTCTTGTGCTGGAGCTCCTCCGTCTCGTTCTCCAACTTGCCCATCCTCTGGGCGTTGTAGCCGCCGCCCTGCTTCTTGACCGTGTCCACGGCCATGCCCATGCGTCGGGCCTGCGCGGCGAGGGAGAACGAGCGAGGTGAGCGTCGAGGGTTCGGAGCGTTCGGGGCGTCGAGCATCGGCGTGCGAGAGAGGGAAGGGAAGGCACGGAGCGGGAGCGTCGCGAAGGAAGGCGAGCGAAGGGTCGGTCGACGTACCTGCTCCGCGCTCTTGGGGACGCCGTTCAGCCCTCCCGTGGGCTTCTTCTTGGTGAGAACCACTGCGCGCGCGCGAGATGATGGCGTGGGAGGAGGAGGACGTCAGATGCGGAGAACAACGGGCGGGTCGCGACGGGGGAGGCGGGACGACGCCCGCGAGATCTCGGGCGCGTCGCGTCACGAAAAAGAAACGAAGAAGATGCCCTCGCGGGCGCTCCTCGCGCCCGCGTCCGACACGGCCGAAGACGCGCACGCACCAGGCTTCCAGTCCTGATCACTCATCGAGATTTGCGGCGTTCGTGAGTGCGTCGCGCGCGGTGTTGTGCCGCGTGCGCTCTCGGTCCGCGCGCGACTCGCCCGCGTCGAAGCGCGAAACCCTGACGACTCGAACCCCGGGGCGTCAGTCACTTGAGCGGTGGTGCGCAGTGGTCCCAGACGACGCCATCTGGCGAAATCTCGCGTCGCGCGTCTCGGACACGTCAGCGCTCTCCCCCGACGCGCGCGCGGCGCCGCCCCTTCGCCGCCACACTCGGCAGCGCACCCCACGCGCGCGCCTTTCGTCGACGCGGCAGACCGGTTCGGGACGCTCTCCCCCGGCGCCCACCCTTCGCGCCCCACCCCGCGCGACGCCCTCGCCCGCCCCCCCCCCCCGCGCCTTCCCCTCGAGGATAAACACGATGTTCGCCGTGACGACTCGTCCCTCGGTCGCGCTTCGCGCCGCGCCCGCCCGCGCGTCCACCTCGCGCCGTCCCGCGCGCGTCGCGGCGTCCTCGGCGGAGTCCGAGATCCCCGCCGCGGCGGCGACGCCCCGCCGCGCGTTCCTCCGCGCCGCGCTCGGCGTCGCGTCCTTCGCCGCGGCGAGCGCGGCGACCCCCGTCCTCGCGAAATCGTTCGAGGAAGCCGAGGCGGAGAAGCTGGCGCGCAAGGAGGCGGTTCGCGCCGCCGCGCAGGCGTCCGCGGCGACCGGACGGAGCGCGGCCGCGTTCGCGGACTCCGAGTATCAGCTCAGCGAGGAGAGCAAGACCCCCAACTTCCACACCAGGCAGGAGGAGGGCCTTCGCAAGGCCGGGGGCGCGTGAAGCCCCCGATCGACGACCGATTTGCGACGCGCCGACGACGAGAGACTCGCGAAGAATACATAGAGACTGCGAATATGGAAATCTTCTCTACGCGCGTCCCGTCGCCGTCTCTCACTCTCACTCCGCGGTTCGCACGCGGTCGACGCCTCGGCTCAGGACGTCCTTGATCTCCACGAGCGCGAGAATCGTCCTCGACGGGTCCTTCCACGCGTTCCTCTTCGTGTCGAGGCTCTCCGGTTCCGGCCGTTTGTTTTCGATCTGCGCGTCGGCGACGCGGCTGCGCATCCCCGCCGACGAAAATTTTGGACCCGCGCCCCCGGGACGCGGCTCCGTCCGCCAATCGACGAAGTACCCGAACACGACCCCGAGCTCGCTCGCGAAGTGCGCGCGCGCGTCCGCACTCCCCGTGAGCTCCCACTCGTGAAGCGCGGACTGCAGCGCCTCCCACTCCGCCCAGAGCTCGCCGCGCTCGCGATCGTGCTCCTCGCCGGAGTAGTCGTCCACCGCCGCCCCGTCGAAATCGCGAACGCCGCTCCATAAACCCCCCGCGCCAGGGACGACGCCGCCGTCGCGCAAACCGCGCGACCACGCGTACGCGTTGACGCTCGCGAGCGTTCCAGCGGAGAGCGTCGGCGGGCGCACCTCTTCGAACCGCGACGAGCGCCGCTTCTTACCGCCGCGCGCCCCCGCCGATTCCTTCCGGCTCTCATTCCTCGCGGCGAAAACGCCGCCGCCGTCTTCGCCGCCGCCGCCGCCGGCGTCGCGCACCGCCGCCGCCGCGCGCTCCGTCGCGCGCGCCGCGGCGAGGAGCGCCCGCGTGAGCTCGAGGTTCCGGCCGAACTTCACGTCGAACGCGCCGAGGCCGGTGACCGGGTCGACGCCGTCCACGAACGCGTCCGCGAACGTCGCCGCCGACGCCGGCTTCCAGTCGCGGTCGTAGTATTCCCGCGCCAGCGCGTACGACCGCGCCGCCGCCTCCTCCTCCGCCTCCTCCTCCCCGGGAACCGTCGCCCCCGCGGCGTGGATGAGCCCCCTGAGCGTCTCCTCGAGCCGCTCCTCCTCCGGGTCCCTCACCCCCGCGCCGAGCCTCGCGCCGTTCTTCGCCACCGCGACGCCCGCGCCCGCCTCCCCCGTCTGAATCGCGTCGGCGTGCAGGGTAAGGACGAGATCCGCGAGCGCGTTCGCCGCCGTCGCCGCCCGCGACGTCTCCTCGCGCCAGACGAGCGAGTCGAGGTAGCTCGTCATCGCCTCGAGCGCGGCGAGGTGCGCGCTGAGCGTGCGCGGGGGCGCGCCGTCGCCCCCGCGAGACCCGCGCGCGGGGAGCTCGGGCTCGCCCCACTCCGCGTCCAGACGCTCAGGGTAAAACCCGCCCCGGCCTCCTTCGTCGTCGTCCGCGAACCGCGCCATCATCGTGTCGTACGCGTCGTCCGCCGTCTCGGCCGCGGCCTCGGCCTCGGCGCTCCCGCGACGCTCCGCGTGGCTCACCTCCGACGCCGCGCGGAGGACCGCGGCGAGGACCTCGAGGTACTTATCGTCCCGCGTCGGCGCGAACATCTCCTTCCCCGCGACGCCGCCGAGCGCGACGGAGGGGAAATAGCCCCCCGCGTCGCGGTCCTTCGCGGCGTCCGTCACGAACCGCAGGGCGTGCCTGGCCAGGGCGAGGCTCGTGCCGTCCGCGAGGCACGGCGGGTGCGGGTTGCCGTCGACGTAGAACCAGGGGAGCTGCTCCGAGTCGGGCGCGTCGGGGTTGCTTCGAACGCCGAATCGATGCGCCCGGGCGAAGGCGGCGGCGACGCGCGCGTGCGGCGCCGTCCAACGCTCCTCGAGCTTCCACGCCTCGCCCGCGCCCGCGGTGCCCTTGGCGACGCCGAGGTTCTTGAACCCGCCGGCGTCGCAGTCCACGCCCAGGCCGTCGGGGCCGGTCCAGAAGGGTAAGACGACGCCGTCGAGGAGATCGTCCAGGACGCGAGACGCGGGGAGGCACCCGGGAAGGTCCAGCCCGGCGTTGCTCTTCTTCGGCTTCGCGGGGCATATCGTCGCGTTCGCGGGGCCGCGCGCGCGCGAGGCGTACGTCGTCGCGAGGGGCGCGAACGCGGAGGCGAGCGCGTCGGCGGCGTCCGGACCGCCCGCCTCCGAGCTCGCGATCGGGAGGCGCTCGAGCGGCGCCGCGCGATCCGACCGGATCGTCGTGAGGAAGAACCCGAGCGCGGCGCCCGCGGCGAGGGCGACGACCCAAAACACCGCGCCGCACGTCAGACCGGCCGCGCGAAGGCTCGCGCCGGTCGGCGTGCGGGGCGTCGACGCCTTAGGCGTCGGCGTCAGGAGGGGAAGGGCCTCCGCGCGAGCCATCCGTCCGCGCGCGCGACGTAGAGCGCGGGGCGCGCGGCGGAGGAAATGCGCCCGTGGGGTGTTTCTTTCAACGCCAAACGACGAGGTGTTGGCGGAACAGAAAACGAACGGCGCGCGGCGCGCGTGAGTGGAGTCGAGCGATTTCACGGTTCGTTAAACCGTGATTTGGTTTCTCGACACGGTCTAACAGTGCATTTCTCGACACAGTGCACTCGGTGAGAATCGGTCCAATCGAGAATCTGCGACGTTGCCTCTTCTCGCGTCCCTTCCCCTGGGAGCGTCTTCCCCTCGGAGCGATGGTTTCTTCCTTGCCTCCACTGCTCGTTCGCGCGTCTCGCGCCTGGCGCATGTCCTCTCGCCTGGCGCGCTCAGGAGCCCCCGCCGCCCGCCGCTCCGCGCAGGCGCTCACCCCGGGTTTTTACGCGAAGCTCGTGGGAATCAGCTTCGCCGTCGGCGCGTCCATGGAGCTGTTCATGGTCAAGACTGGCTTCTACGAGAAAGTCACCGCGATCGAGGCGGAGCGAAGGGAGGCGTTGTCCGAGCCCCCCGCGTGGGTCGCCGCGCTGAAGGAGAAGGAGCGCCGAGGCGGTTGATCCGATCGCGCTCCCGCCGCGTTCGTCCCCCGCGCGACGTCCTCCGCGACCCCCTCCCGGTGACGCGATGGAGCGCGCGGAGGCGGCGCTTCGCGCGGCGCTCGGCGGCGGTGCCGCGCGGTCCTCCTCGGACGACGCCTCCGCGCTCCTGCGCTCGCTCGGGGAGACCCCGGGCGCCCCGGATTTCGACCGCCTCGCCGCCGCGTCCGGCGTGGACGTCGAGACGATGCGCCGCCACGCCGCGGACCTGTGGAAGCACATGGACGACCTCGCCGAGCGCTCGCCCGAGGAGTACCGCGCCTTCCTCGCCGAGCAGGCGAAGAACGCCGGCGTGACGCCCCCGCCGAGCGCCGACGCGCCCCCCGCGTTCGGATCCGCCGCCCCCGCGGGGGGCGGCGCCGGGGGCGCGAGGTCCGACCCGCCGAGCGCCCAAACCTCGCCCGCGACGTTCCTCATCCCGGTCCCGCAGACCCTCGAGCCTCCCCGCGAGCGTCCTCCGCGTCCGAGTGCCTCTTCTTCCCCCGAGGACGAGGACGGATGCGACGAGCCCGAGATCGCCGTCGTGGCGATTCGGAGGGCGACGCGAGACCTCGCGGCGCTCGCGACCATCCCGAAGGCGCCGAACGAAGGCCCCGTCCCCGTGCGATCGCCGAAGACGCACCCGGACGCTCGCGCGCCGCGGAGGGAATCGGGTCCCCCTCGAATGTGGAAGCGCGAGAAGGTGGCGCTTCCCGATCCGAGGACGCGCGGCGCGTCGGCGAACACGGCGGCGTCCTCCCCGGAGTATTCCCCGGAGTCTCTGCTCTCGGGCGAACTCCTCCTCTCGGGCTCCGCCTCTGCGCCTCCTCCCCTGGACGCGACGGTGTACGAGGTGGAGGCGCACCCCGACGCGGTCCGCGCGGCGCTCGAGGACGCCGCGTTCCGGGCGTTCCTCGCGGAGAGCGCGATGCTCCACGTCGAGCGCGTCGCGCGCCCCGGCGTTCGCCTCGATCGCGCGCGGGGGCGCCGGTGCTACACCGCTCGCCGGGACGCGACGCCCGCGACGGCCGCCGCCGCCGCGGTATCGGCGCTCCGGCGAGACGGCGATCCCTCGGCGGGGGCGTTCAAGATGTCCGAGTCGCTCCTGGAGTCCATCGCGAGCATGGCCGTCGTCGACGACCGACAAGAATCAGCCGCTCGCGGAGAAGGACGAGGAAAAGGAAAACCAAAACCGCTGGTGGAGGAGGTGCGTGATTGGTCGGTGCGGGTGGCGCGTGGCGCGGACGCCGCCCCCGTCGCGGTGGAGGTCACCGTGACGCTCCCGGGGGTCCGGTCCGCGGGGGACGCGGACCTGGAGGTCACCGAGCGGTACGTCCGCGTCCGGTTTGGGGAGGAATCGCGGGTCGTCGCGCTGCCCGTCGCCGTCGACCCGGGGACGGCGACGGCGGCTTTCAAAAAGAAGACCAAGACGCTCGTGATCAAGGCGGACGCGAGGAGGAAGGAGGCCGGGACGAGCGGGGCGGCGCGCGGAGGTGACGCGGGCGGGGGGGAGCGCTGAGGACCGCGTTTTCGGTTCGGTTCGCGTTCGAGCCCCGTTCGACTTCGAGCCCGGTTCGGTTCGTACGACGTCTCAAAGCAACCCCCCTTCGCTCGTCGCTCCCCCTCGTCCCGTCTCCCGCGCGTCAAAATTCACTCGTCGCGCGCCGTCGTCGTCCTCGCGAACTTCCGCGTCGGCGATCGTCCCGCGACGTCTCCGAACGTCGCCGCGTCTCCTCCTCCCTCCCCCCCCTCCCCGCCGCTCGGGCGCAGACCCCACGGTGGATGTGGATTCCCCCCCGCCTTCGCCGCGAGCTCGCGCATCTGCTCGTCCGCGTTCCGCCTCGCGCTCGCGCCGCCCTCGAACTCGTCCAGCCCCGACGCCGCGGACCCGAACGGCGACCGCACCCGAACGACGCCGAGGCGATCGGCGAGGCTCTCCACCTCGAGCACCGCGCTGAGCCGCCGCTTGCACCCGACCGAGGGCGCCGGCGCGGGCGAAGACTCGCGGCGCGCGGCGTTTTCATACGACGACGACGACGCGTGGAGGAAAGAAGACCCCGGGGTTTCGGGTTCGCCGAGGGGACCACCGCGACGACCGGGCGCGAAATCCCACCGGGAGCCGACGCCCCGCCCCGCGCCCCCCGCGCCGCCGCCGTTGTACACCGCCGAGGACGCGTCGCCGCGGCCGAAGCCCCCCGCGACGCGGCCGCGTCGGCCGAAACTCACGAAGCCTTCGGCCGAAGTCCCCGAAGTCCCCGAAGCCCCGCCCCCGCCCCCGCCGCCGCCCCACCTTCCGTCGGCGGCGAGGTCGTCGGCGGCGTCGTCGTCGGCGTCCATTCGCGTCGTCGCGTCGTCGGCGCGGGGCGGATGGGCGCCCGGGGGGGGGAAGGCCTGAGCGCGTCCACGAACTCGTCCACGAGGACGGGCCACGCGCCGTGCGGGTCGTAGCCGTCCAGGGACCCGGCCCGAGCCACCGCGACGGCGAAGTCGAGGACCTGCGGGTGAGGGAGGAGGGGGAGCGGGGACGGATTGGGGGGGGGG
>MDSW01188279.1_pt1 | contig 14954 bp, 15 predicted proteins | sample 811171 | NCBI WGS metagenome assembly MDSW01 (sample SAMN05326641, study PRJNA326480) | marine metagenome | isolation source: seawater | place: Atlantic Ocean: North West | collected 2012 | reverse complement strand
GGCCACCAAGGCAGACGCCACGACTTCCAGTGTTACCTGACCCAGCTTGTCTTCCTACAAACGTATTTTCTGTCACTGTGGCTGGGCCACTGCCGCAGTTATCGCCAATAAATACATTGCTAAGGCCAGTTGTTATCTTTTCTCCAGCATTAGTGCCAATAAATACGTTGTTATTCCCAGTGGTCAATTTCTCGCCACAGTTCTCGCCAATAGCAACGCTGTAGCCACCAGTAACGCCAGCAGAATTATTTAGTACGTTGCCAATCGCAATATTTCCGCTAGCTGTCGTTATATCTCGACCAGCCGTATAACCCAAAACGACATTTTTTGACCCTGAAGTTATATCTAGTCCAGCATTGTAACCAAGCGCCGTATTGTTCTGATCAGTGCCACTGCTATTAGTTAAGGCACCCGTGCCAAGACCAACACTGACTCCACTGTCATAAGTAACAGCATCAGAAAGATCATTGATCGCAGACGCACCACCACCACCACCCCCTGATCCGACTTCAACAACCGTTCCACCATCAGTTTTGGTGAAGACACCACCATCAGTGGTATTGATCGCGAGTTCGCCTACAACAAGATCTGAAGCACCGGGATCAGTGGTGCCTCGTTTTTGCTTGATGGTATTAGCCATTGATCAGACCTCAGAAGGTGCCGCCGTCAATGTCGAAGTTAGAGACGGCACCATTTTCGAGAAAAGTTACAAGGTCACTTAATGCAACCTGAACCATCGTTCCAGCATCGTTGATGACCATGCGGTCTGCAGCTGCAAGCGTGGTTGACGTTGCAGAGGTGCTGCCGTCAACAATGTTCAGCTCTGCGGTGCTGGCATTAAGGCCATCAAGTTTGTTGATTTCAGCGGTGGTTGCCGTAACACCGTCGAGGATGTTCAGCTCTGAAGCCGTAGAAGTAACACCATCAAGGATGTTCAGCTCAGCAGTCGTAACTGTGGCTCCATCCAGAATGGCAACTTCAGTTGAAGTCAGGGCAACCAGAGCAGTTGCTGTTGCAGCAGGAGCGCCAGCAAAGGTGTCGAGCTGGGCATCGTATGCCTGAACGTTTGTGCCGATTGCAAGGCCAAGGGATGACCGGGCTGTTGAGCCAGACTCTGCAACAAAAGTGCTGCCGTTGCCGACAATGATGTTGCCGTCAGTAACAGCAAGACCAGCAACTGCAGCCAGCTTGGCGTTGTAAGCCTGAACGTCACTACCGATCGCTAGGCCCAAGTTGGTCCGTGCAGCAGATGCAGTTGTGCCGCCAGTACCACCATCAGAGATGGCAAGCGTTCCAGTGATGCTGGATGCGCCCAGGTCAACAGCTAACTCGCTGCTTTCAATAACAAGGCCGCCATTTGCTTTAGCGTCGATGCTGACGGTGCTACCGCTGACATCAATACCATCACCAGCAACTGGTGCGCCTGATGCTGCAATCGTGATGCCACCAGCAGAATTGGTGATTGTGACGTTATCGCCAGCAGTCAGAGTCGCTTTAGTAAGCGTGTTGCCGGTGGAGTTACCAATCAGCAGCTGACCGTTGGTGTAGCTGGTCTGACCGGTGCCGCCTTTATCAACGGCAATGGTGCTTGCTGACCACGTTCCAGAACTCAGCGTGCCAACAGAGGTAAGGCTGGAGCCAGTAACGCCAGAACCAAGAGTGCTACCGCTAAGAACGCTGGTGCCATTGATCTTGAACTCTTTGCCGGAAGCGAGGTCAATATGCTCGCTTGCGGTCCAGCTATCAGTGCTGTTGACCCAGTTAAAAGTTTTGTCAGTTGCACCTTTGAGCGTGATGCCACCACCATCAGCGGTGGAATCAGTTGGGGTGGCAACAGAACCAAGCTCAAGGTTCTTGTCATCCACCGTTACGGTGGTGCTGTTTACAGTTGTAGTGGTGCCACTGACAACGAGGTTGCCGCCGACTGTGACATTTCCAGTCGTTTCAAACGTGGCAATGGTCGCACCGCTGAAATCCAGCGTGCCCGTATAAGTCTTATTCCCACTGATTGTTTGGTTGCCACTCAGCGTGCAATACGCACCATCACCGCCAATCGCGACAACACTTGTTGCGCTTCCCCCGACGCCACCCGTGCCAAGGCCGTAATACAGAATGCCATTACCAGCATCTGACTCGTTGTAAGCGAGTTCAGCGTTTTCGAGCGAAGAGGGAGCACCTGTGCTACCGCCAGACGCCCGACGCTTGATCCGAAGAGTGTTAGCCATGGCTAGAAATTGCCTCCGTCAGTCAGCGTGGTTTGGGTGATGATGGCGTCAGCCTTGAACTGACTGGACGCACCGTCGTAATAGACAATGCTTTTGTCTACTTTAGCGGTCGTATCCACTTGCAAACCACTCACTCCAGCTGGTCCTTGCGGTCCTTGTGGACCAGCAGTCGTAGCAGTGACTGTCGTCGTTACTGGGTTTTGAACAACCGTTGACGATCCATCCGCCGTAACCGTAACGGTGTTGTTCGTCGTGGTGACGTTGACCGTTGTCATGGTGCGGTGTACCCCTGGCTGACGAAGATCACACCTTCCAAATAATACTCACGGTTTTCGCTGCCATCTTCCAGCAACACGTCATACCGCAACTCATCAATGAAGTCTGCGGTTTGCGTGTCGGTCAGACTGATTGTGATCTGACCATTGCTGCGATCGGTATATGCAATCGCAAAGTCAGCGTATTTCTTGGTTCGACCTTCGTTCCACACCTGGGCATACGCTGTATAACCAGTCAGATCGATAACGGCGTCATCACTGTCCTTGAACTGCAGCAGCAGGGAATAATCGGCTCGCCTTTGGAGCGTGATGTTGTACGTCCCAGGTTGGACAGACATGGCGCACCTCCTTAGGCCATCTTAGCTAGAGACCGCCTTAAGCCTAGCCCTAGGCAGTCTCTTTCATGATTTTGATGACGGTGTAGCGCTCTTCCTCTCCAAAATTGACAGCATTTCCAAAACCGTCACTAGCGTTGCTGGTATTGCCACGGCACTGCACGCCGAAAACTGTTTCGCTCGTAATAGTCAAACGATGGCTGATATTTGAAGTGCCGATGTCTCCATCAGTAGTGTCGCTCAACTCTGATGTGCCAGCTTTTAGAACTGTCGCTGTGCCGTCTGTTTCTGCATCCCAACTTACAAGACGTGCTTGGAACCTTCCAACCCTAAACATTGGGACTTCTGCCTCTATGAAATAGGTGCCAGCAAGCAACTTGAATCGAGTGTTTGAATCAGTGCTATTAACAAGCGTTACAAGGTTGTCTGGGTCTATGTCTTTTGTATTTACTACGCGATCTTGAAATGAAGCTGTGCCGGAAGTACCTCCGTCCGTCCCAGAAGGTTTGACATCTGCAATAACTGCATAGCTCGCAAACGCCGCAGTGTTTCCCCATGACAAGGAACTGCCATCGGTGACTAGCGTCTTGTTGGCGTTGCCTGTTTGGCTAGGCAGCAATGCAGCAATACCAGCAGAGGCAGTGGTTTGACCTGTACCACCGCTAGCAATCGGCGTGACGCCACCAACCTTGAAGCCTGCTGGGTCAAGAGTGCCTAGCGTTATGTACCCACTACTGGTCTTGATCTCAAGCGTTGCCGGGCTGTTGCTGGTATTGATGAACGGCTCATGCTCAACTGCGTTTGATGGCGCAGAATTGCCGGAGTTGATAGTGAATACCGCTTCTAACGTGTCGTTGAGCTGTTCCCTAACCAGAGGGAACGTCGTGTTTTCAATAAGGTCAGAACGGTCGCGGTTGACTTGAGCCATTAGAGAGCGCGTCCGAATCCAGTGGCAGTGTAACTGAAACCAGTATCTGAAGCATCTGTCAGCGTTGCTGTGAAGCCCGTTGTGCTCTTAGTCAAAGTTACAAAACCATCCGCTCCTAGGTTCGTCGGCGTGATGACTACTTCTGGGGTTTGGTAAAACGCATTGGCAAAGGTCACGGCATTGCCAGACGTTCCACTGCCAGTTTCCGTGCGCTGCGTTAGCTCAAGAGTTGCGCCGAGCTGGTCCACTGAAACCTTTGTAAGCTCGTCAGTTGTTTCAAGCTCTGCTTTGATTTGCACATGGCGGCCCTGCACTGAAGCTGCCACAAATTCAGCCCAAGGGCCGTAGTCCGATTCAGACGGGGAAGCAACCGTTGCAGTTCTGACGTAAGTGACAACATTCACAACGTCTTGAGCCTCACCGTCGAAAACGCCAACTGCATCGTCGAACAAGCCAGCACGCGAATCAAATAAAGTGCCTGAAACTTGCTGCGGTGTGCTAACAATGCTCCTCCTAACAATGAAGTCAAACTTAGCTCCAAAATCGAAGGTGTCTTGGAACTGATACTCTGCTCCACCATCGGTTTCAAAATACAAGTTATCGGCATAATCCAAAGCAACATACAGGTCTGGCTGTAAGTCAAGGTTGCCTGAAACAACGCTGCAATTAGTTTTTGTCCCGTTAAAAGCTGTGCTTAGGTTGTGCTCTTCATAAGTCTTGGTTGTAAGTAGAGAATCAGGCTCAGGGAGCGAGGCTTCAAACGCCGTTTCGGTGACAGAGCGATTGCCTAGAAAATCTTCTGCCTTCACAAAATACGTTCCAGCAAGCAGCGGCACTTGCTTTTGTGTTGACGCACCAGACACACCGTCAACAACACGATTACTTGCCTTCCACTCAGCCGACGCCAACGCCCGTGGATCGTGTCTAATGATGATTCGACCACCAAGCTGCACGTCAAGCTCAGCTACTTTTTTCCACGAAAGCATCGCAATCGTATTGCTTGATGAAACAAGACTTAGATCAAGAATGTCATTTGGCGCTGTGCCAAGCCCTTTCACTGTATATGTGGCGATTGTCGGCTTGCTAAACAGAAGCCCTGTGCTGCTGATGGCACTTACCTGGATCTCGTAAAGACCTTTTTTAGCGTCAAGTATGTCAAACGTTGTTCCCTGCACAATCGTTTCAATAAAGTTGTCGTCTTCGTGGCGATAACGAACCCTGAACTTTTTGGTAATTTGACCGTCTGGAACATTCCAGTGCCATGTAATCTTGATAGCTACTTGACCGTTTTCAGCAAACTGAATTTCTTTTGTTTCTACAGTCCCCCCAACCGGAATGGTTGCCAACACTTCTAGATCTTCTGGCTGTTCAGGAATAACATCAAGATTTGTCGTATCTCGTGCCTGCAGTTCTTCGCCATCTTCAACGAATGCGTATTTGCTGGCATCATACGCAACTGCACTGATTGTATAAAGCAAACCATCTTGCTCTTCAATCGACAAAATACGCCAAGTCGTAGGCTGTACGTTACTGTCTCCTAAACCATCGCTCTCAAGAATCCAAACACTGTTTGCATTCGGCGTAGTTGCAAAATTGCTATCAACAGTAATTACGCCGTTAGTAATGTCAGTAACGGTAAGATCTTGCCATCCACCGTCAACCGTTCCGTCAGGCAAAATTACATATAGCTTTGAGCCAGTACCAAAGGTCAAATCTGTGTTGGTCGTGTCGTCAACAGTGATCGTGTTGCTTGTTGCAGATTTAATGCGCCCACCTTTACGCACCCCAGAGATCACAGGATCTGCAATCTGAATGACCATCCCAGGTCGGACAACTTGACCTGCATCAAGACTTGTAGTGAAGCTGACGACCTCTTTTTCAAACTTTTCAGAATACAGAATCCATTTGCCGATGCGTGCAGCTTGACCGCGACTTGTGCAGGCAAAAGCGTTGAATTCCTTACGCACCACGCCATATTTAGCGATGCCGTCATGGTCCTCGACGACCTCGTATGCCTTATCCTGCAGGTCAATGTCTAGATAGCTAACAACCACAACAGTTGGGCGAGTTTTTAGGCTGCTGCCGCTGTAGTTAAAGCCATCTTCTGTGACATTGGCAGTGGTGAACAGATAAGCCGCATCCTTTGGCGCGTCCTGTTCAATCGTCAGGCTGCCTGCTGCCCAAAAACCTTGACAACGCATGACCGACAACAGGTCGTTGACCAGCTTGAAAGCCTCTTCAGCCGTTTGAATAGTTGTATTGCAGCTAAACCGCGCTTCTTGGCCGCCGAAACCGTCATCTACTAAAGCGTTGGAATACTTCGACGCTGCAAAAAACGCATACTTATCCAGCTGGGCTGTATCAATGTGGTTGCCAAATCCGTAGCGGGTGTTGGTCAATAAGTTGTAAAGGATCCAAGCAGGGCAAGATGTCCAGGTTGCAGCAGCAAACGTACCGTTCCAAACAAAGTTTTCTGGGTAGATAATCCGACCAGTGCCACTGTCAACAGTCACGCCAGCAGGGATAGCAATCTTGACGCCTTTGACTAAATACTTGCGTTGCGGGATGCTACTAAATTGTTCAGCATCAACACGCAATGCAACCAGTGCGCTGTTGGGGTAACGCAGCTTTGCATATTTTATCTCAGTCAAACTACTCCAACTAAAAGCATTCGTAAGCAAAGAACTGTTGCTGTCTTTATTAACTCGCTCTACCCTAATATCTACGTTGTCTGCTGAATCCGGACGATTCAGGGTTATAAGATAGTCTTTTTGATACTTGTCGGCAGTGCGGCCACTAATTTTGTCTTCAATCAAAACAGCAAATTCACTGTCACTTTGGTATTTGACAAGGATTTTTAATTTAATGTTTGCACCTGTTGTGTCACCAGTTTTGTTGTTAATTTTTTGAAGAGATGGAACGTCAACGGTTACACGAACTGCATCTACCTCGTCATCGACAATAGTCTCAGTGATAGGACCATCTTTAACAACGCCACGATTTATTGCCCGTATATTCTCTGAGCCAGACGTAATTGGGATAAAAGTTTGCGCTTGGGTGCCATTCCGCGTATATACCGTAACGTCTTCAAAGTTAAAGTCCCCTTGAGCGCTTTGGAGCGCAGTACCGTTCAAAAAGATACCCTTATTGCCGTCAACCAATCCCTCAATCTCGCCTTCTGAGATTAGGTCAACCACTGTTGCGTATTGACGAGAATCAAGACTGTCAGGCGTTGTCTTTGGCGAACGGCTACTGCCACCACCTCCTTTACTGCCACCGCCACCGCCTGAACCAATAATCGTGGTCATGCCTGCACCTGCTCAGTGTCAATACCAGCAGAGATGACGACACTGCCGGTCAAAGTTTTGCCGTAGACGATTGGAACTGGTGTCCCACCACGCGAGGTATTTTGAATACCCGAAAAAGAGAATGACTTGCGTGGATCTTGAACGGTGTCCGGGCCTTGTGGGATCTCAGGCGTTGGTGTAAGTAACTGTGAAACGCCTCCCAAAACCAAAGCTAAACCTGTTGTCGCAAGAAAAGTTGAGCCAATACCTGCAGCAGCTGTACCGCCTAGCAGTGCGCTTCCGCCAACACCAGCAAAGGCTGTTCCTGCCCCAAAACTTACAAAAGACAATCCGATCAATGCTGCGCCTAAAAGAATTGAACCTCCGCCACCCCCGTCACCCATCGCACCAACAATCACCGGCACGATCTTGATCTCTTCCCGCCCCACAGGATTGTGCAAGTCATCAAGCGTCAACGCACCAGCACCCACCAGCACCTTGTAATGTTGATCCGCCATGTGGCGGTCAAGCTGCGGAAAGTTAGCGATCAGCATCCGCACCGCTTCAGCAGCAGATGACAGATCAGCCTCAATTACCTTGCGGCCAACAAACTCAGCTAGCTGTCCGTAAAGCCTGACCTTACGCAACATGACGCAGCCGCCTCCCTGTGCATGATTGTAGCCAGCCCCCATAGAGATCTCTAGAGGACAACCTCTCCGAAAGGTGATGCAGCACCATGCCATCACCAATGAAAACTGCACAATGATTCAGGCCGTTGCCGTTGATCTGCATCAACAACAGATCACCACGTTCCAATGGCTCGTCTTCTGCAAGCTCCCGAAACCCAGTAGCAGCCCACGCTCCATCGAACATTGGAGCCGCTAAAAACTGTTCCGGTGTTGCTGGTCTGTCCCAATCACGCAAGTTGATGCCCTGCTCTGCGTACCAGTCGCGTGCAAGTGTCCAGCAATCGCTTACAGCCCAGGTCCACTTGCGGCCAATCAATGGCGCTTTGTAGCCACAGGGCATGTATTCACCCCATGCCTCAGTCTTTGGGTTGACGATGTACCAGGGCAAGCCGTGCTTTTCTGCCGACACCTTGTCAGCCTCACTTGCAACTGGCAGCGTTTTTGGATGGCTGTGCACAATGCCTATGATTTCGCCTGCATCGTCTGCGGCAGCGTAATCCTCGGGATTGAGGATGAACATGTCCTCTAGGTTGTGCGCCATATTTCTGCACGCCCAGTATTTCTCGCGGCCCTTGACCACAACAACCAAACCAACCGCCTCCCATGGGTAACGATCCTTAGCGTCTTTGAGTGCTGTGTCCCGCCAAGTCATGCAAAGAACGTCCCAATGCCCGGATAGCCGCCAAATGGCAGCTCATTTACATCGCCAAATCTGCATTCACAACTGCTTTGCTTTTTGCCGCAAACATCCTCAGCGTCCGTAAGCACTCCCTCATCACTGGCGTTAAAGCGTGTGAACTGCACGCCGTCAACGTTTTTACCCGGTCCATCCGTTGGGTCATAACCGCACTCAGCTGACTTGTAGACCCATTGACAACGGCTGATGCACTGACGCTTTGGTGCTCGCACACCAGCAAGGTCAAACGCAGACGCCAGCTCAAACTCAATAAGGTTGCGGTTTTCAGCTGACTTGCGATCGACGTAGTAAATCTCTTTCGGGAAAAGTGCCGTGCTGTCAGCTGTAGTGTTGTTTGACGAGTAGCCAACCTCCCAGTAGTCAGCCACAACATAGGTTTCATACGTTGACCCGATGAAGTTTTCTGAGTCGATGTACTTTGCCAGCGTCCGTAGACGGGTTACCTTTGCGCCTTCAAGCCCGTTTGGTAGCGTTACAATCAACGCCGTAATGGTGCTGAACAGGTTGCTGATCCGAAGTGTTGGACGTGGCAAGCTGCCTTGGCCGTTGTAAGCAAAACCATCAGCCTCTAGAGGTATGGCCGTATAAGTTTGGCCGCCGAATACGATTCCTCCAGCACCACCTTCACGCGCACCGCTGAAGTAATGGGTTGTTGCAGTGCCGTGCTGGTCCGTATTCAACTCAAGTTGAAACAGCTCAATGACTTCTGAAGGCGCAATAGCCTGCAGCTCACTGATAAGTTCCGCGCTGGATTGCTGGTCGTCATATCCAGCATTCCAGTAGCCGGTGACGACGTAAACCATGCTTATGAGGTGACAGCTTTAACAAGCGCAAAGCCAATCACAATGGCTTCTGACAACGAACCAGCAGTGATGTTGCGGACGTTGATGCTGGCAGAACCTGCAGCACACTGTGCGTTCAACAAGTAAGAACCAGCCGTACCACCGCTGACATGATTGAGGACGAGAAGGTCAGTGGCTGCAATCGTTGTGTTCGTCAACGTAAACGACACTGTGGTGTCAGCTGCCAAGGCTGCATCGTGCAAAGTGATTTGCCCGCACTTATTGCTGAGCGTGACACCTGTGCTCTTTGAGGTTCCCTGCGTAACCGTTCCACCATCGCCGGTCACATAGCCAGCTTTGTTGTCACGAAGGTCCGTGAAGTTGGTGTCAACCTCGGTATGGGTGAGCGGGCTACCCTTCGTGGCTCTTGTAGTGATAGCCATTACGGTACGAAGACTTGGCGGAATGTTGCTTGTATCGTAGCCCGGTTCAGGTAAGGGATCGACTTTGACCAGTTCTCACAAACAAATTTTGAGCTACTGCTTTCACCCGGCGGCGTGAAATCGAAGCTTTCCATGTTGTTCGCTGCTCTCTCGTCTAAAAACGTTTCGATGGTGTCCGCGTCAGTCTCTGACACCTCAAACGTCAAGCTGAAGGTCTTTGGGTTTTGATTTAAGCCAAAAGTCAGGAATTGTTCGTAGCCATCACCAAAGCGAACATTGCGCGTGTTTGGCTGACTCTGTTTTTGAACACCGTAGGTTGGCGTTATCGAAGGGAAAGTAGGCATCAGCGTGTCAGCAGTCCTCCGGGTCGTTTTTGCTTGATTAACTCAGCTTGGACAGCAGCGCCAATCGCTTTGCCCAGTTGATTGGCGGATGGACCGTCGCCTTGAACAGACGAACCCGAAGCATCCACGTTCACCACAATGTTAGACCCGCCCATTGCGTTGTTTGGAACGATATTGCCCTGCGCTCCAGGGATAAACAACTCAGGACCACGCTCGCCAACCATATAGGGACGGCCCGCTCCAACCTGCCCGCCGAGCGCTTTTCCGCTAAACGCTCCTGAGAAATCAAGACCAGCGGTTTTAGGTGTTACACCAAATGTGCCGCCAATGTCGGGACTGCTAGGTGAAAAGCCGCTTGGCACACCTGGAGAGGGGAAAAAGCTCATAAACAACTTCACCGCTTGCATCTTGAGCTGAGCTGCAATCATTTGTGCAGCCATATCAAGGAAATGATCCGCTGTGCGCTGGAACAGATTGGCCAACGCCTGCTGAGCAGTCATGCTGCCTGTAACAAGCCCCTTAAATGACTCGCTAAACGCTCCTCCAAGTGTTTCAGCGAGACCAATCAACTGATTAGCCGGATTCATCAAGTCATTTAGCTGCCCCTGAAGTTTTGTCAGGTACTCCTCTAAGACCTCACGATCACTCTTTGGCGCTAACGCTTCGTTAATTGCACCTTCAGCACCCTCTTTTTTGCCCTCAAGACCGGCAATCTTCCGCTCAATCTCTTCTAGTGCCGCTATCTGGCCCTTCAGAGCTTCTTCTGTTGCACCCTCTGCTCTGGCTTTTTCAATAGAAGCCTTGAGGCTTAGAACCTCAACGTCAAGTCTTTCAATCAACTTGTCGTAGGTCCGATCCAGCTGTTTTAGTTGCTTTTGAAGCTCAATAGCCTGTTTAGCTGCAGCAGGTGTACTGCCTTGCTGGATTAAACGTGCATACTCTTTCTCAAAGGCAATTTTGTCTTTGTTTTTATTGATAATTGCGTCCAGCTGGTCATCAGCCCTTCTAAAAGCGTTCTCTGTCTTCTTGATTTCTCGATCAACAGCGTCAATCCTGGACTCAATGGCTCGTTGCCGCTTTTCGTCCTGCTTTGTTGCGTGACGCGCAGCGTTTGCATCAATAGTTGCAATTTGCTCAGCAAAATCCGCCTCAACGCCACGCAACGTAGCACGAAGCCCTGCCAAAGTTAGGTTGTCTTCTGCAAAATCTTTGTAAGCTTTTTCAATACTATTTAACCTAACCTGTCTAGCAATGTTTTGCTGCAACGCTATGCCTTGCGCTGTGTGCTTGTCCTCTCCAAGAGCAATCAACTCTGTATTAAGAGCCGTCAAGCTGGTTGACTGATCAATCAGCCTTGCTTGATCTTTGCCAAGTTTGACATCTAACTGACGCAAACGAAGAGCTTCTCTTTGGGCCTTAGTTCCGTTCTCTAAAAGATTTAAGATTCTTTCCTGCTGTGCTATACGAGCTTTTGGATCCGCACCAAGAGCATCAAGAGCCGCAACTGCTGCGACGATCTCTGGATCCTTGCTTTGACGCGCTTCAAAAACCCCTGCGCTACGCTCTCTTGCCTGTCTTACACCTGGTGTTTCGCCCGTAATAGTATTGATTAGCTCGGCAACAAAGGCTCCAATCTTTGTTGTCAGGACAGCAACCTCGTTCTGCAGGTCAACTATTCGAGCACTAAATAGCTCAAAGGCTTCAACCCCATTCTTTCCGACAACTCTCTCTAGCTCTTGACTTGCTAACTCAAGAGCAAAGGCTGACTCTCCTGCTGCTTCTAACTCTTGAACAAGAGAAGCAAATGCTGTGTTGCTTTTGCCGACCGCTCCAATAATTGCTTCTGTATCAGCTGTCAGAGGATCTAGCGCTTTACCCAGATCAATCGCCTTAGTCGCCAACCGGTCAATAAGCGTGCCGATTTGCGTTCCAACCAGGGACAGGCCAAAGCCAAACTCTCCGCCAATCATTCCACCGCCAAAGCCACCTGCAGCGCCACCTGCAGCGGCTCCTAAGCCCTGGCCAAACAACAGCGGAAATGCACCACCAATCAATGCACTGCCTTGAGCAGATTTAATTCTTTGAGCACGCGCAGCTGCTGCTAAAGCCGCAGGGCTGCCTGGGATGCCTACCGCTCCACCAATCGGGCTAGTTTGGCCAGTAAGTCTTGTTGCTTCACTTCTATTTCTAGTGGCCTGAGCGAGTCGCCTATCAAAGTCATCTGCAGCCTTTTGATTAAGGCGCATAGCATTATTAAATATCTCCTGCTGCGCGTCCATTTCGCGCTTAATTTTTTCTTGCAGTAAATCTATCTCTGTGTTGTTTAACTTGCGAGCAAAGTCTTGCTCAATGTCAAAGATTTCACGGGCAAATTTTGCTTCTGCGTCACGCTGTTTTTTTATTGCAACCATAGGATCTGGTGCAAAAGGCTGGTTTGCTCCTGATGGATACTGCTCTGGATCTCCTCTCAAGAACCGAGCCCGTCGCCTCATACGACCGGCAGAGATGTTCTTGGAGATAAACTCTTCAAGTTTTGCTCGTTTCTCAGCTGCTTTTATCGCAGAATTATCATTAGCCAAAAGCTGGCGCTGCAACCGATCCAGCTCCCTGTACTTTTGCGCAGTCTTGTCTAATTCTTCGTTTATCTTTCGCTGTGCTCGTCTTTGATCAAACGACTTTAAATTATTAGAAAACCGAGTAAACGCCCTGTCAGCAGCCTCAAGACCATTAACAATTTCCCTGACTTGCTCTCCCAGCTGCTTAGCAGCGTTTTGGCCCTGTACCTTGACCTTGATATTTACGCCGTAATCAGCCACAAGCCTGGACCAAGACCTATTGCTCCACTTTACCGCCTGCCAACACTTTGCGCCTTTCCACGCATCTTGGCCTGATCGTGCGCTTTTTCCTCTTGTTCAGCCTTTAATTCGTAGAAAGCAGCCCAACCGACCAGCTCTTCTTGCGTCAAATAACAAGAGAGCTGAGCCACGGTAGTGCCCAGCTCCTTTGCAAGAAAAAAGATAAAAAACCAGTCGCTACTAGCTTTTCAAGTCAGCTTTCGCTTCCTCCACCTTGTTCTCAGCTCCAGAGTTCAGCATTGCCAGCTGAATCTCTTGCAGGATTGAAGCGTCTACAGCATTTCGCAGCTGAGCCTTTTCGCCGTCTTGGAACAAACGCTTGCCGTCAGCGTCTAAAGCTTTCTCGATCATCATGCCTAGAGCAAAATCGGCAGCATCGTCAGAGCTGGATTTTTTCTGAATCGACTCGCGCTCAGCAATCGTCAAAGGGTGCCAATACACCTCAAGCACCACTTCATCGCCATCCTTGACCTCATGCTTGTAAAGCTGGCTAACGCCAAACTTATTGCGAAGCAGCTCAGTGGCACGCATAAAACATTGTCATTTCAACTAATATACTATACAACTGCCGTAAACTGGCAAGAAATAATTCCTAGGAAATGAGGACGATCCTCAAGCTCTAAAGCACTAGGCCCAGTAACGTCTAAAACTCTTGGAGAAACACTAAACGTATCAGTGTAGTTAGCAGCATTGACCGATGTCAGTCCGTCGATTACTGACTCGCTAACCGCCGCAAGCGCTGCCGTACCAGCAGACTTGGGCACATAGACGTTGCACTGAATAACTCCGCTGTAGTAGTCAGAAGCTGCTCCGTGGTTTTGCAGCGTTGACTGATTAAACGTAACGCTCATTGACACGTATTTTTTAGTCTTGCCCGGAGTGGTAAAACGAACGTTGTCATAGACCATCGACACAGTAGCGTCTGCAGCTACTACTGCGTCAGTTACAGCTTTTTCAAAAGCAGCTCGGGCATTTACAAGAGTCATGACTCCTCCATGATGAAGGTTGATTCGCCCATCAACGGAGTACCCGTCTTAGAAGTCGGAATCCTGCCCAGAGGATACTTGGGCGAGTAAACCCTAGCTTTGCCTTGAACTGCAGCCCTAATAGACGCTAGCCGAGGACTTTCTCTAAACGCTTGATCAACTTTCCTTCCTACATCTTGGATGTACGCAAGGCTTAAGCCATCCTCCAACGCATACGCCGCATAGGCCGCAGCATTGCCAATATAAACAACAGGATATTTTTTGAAATTAAAACTATAACCATTTAGCCCAAACCGTCGCTTAATTTCTCCTATGTTTTTCTTGACCCCAAAAGGCGTCATTACGCCGTCTTTGCCCTGAGTCTTTGTGTGGTAAACGGTTGACCATGGCTCTTTTTCTCGTCGATTACGATCGCTGGTTTCTCGACTTTCTCTTCTAACCGCACTTCCTCCCTGGGCTTTCCAGCTAGACGCAAAATATCCCGTATAAACAGGACTGTTTTGAGGAGTGGAAAGGTCGTCTATAACCGTATTGATAAACCTGTTAAAACCTTGATCAAAGTAAGCTTCGTAATCGGTTTCAAAATCAAAAAGGTCGGTGTCTGTAAACTTGCCCACTAGAACACCACCTCCAAGATAAACAGATACTCTTGGCCGCCCCTGTACGTGCGGATGTCTACAATTTGAGCCGCACGATCCGCTCCAGCAAACTTCAACGTCACCTCATCCTGGAACGTAGGTTGGTTGCCGCCAATCTGGTCAGGCGACACGTAAACCCTTGCCGTTCGCTTTTCTGCCTCCGTCTCTTCTTCTGAACGAATAAATTCAATCGGGCACTTCAGGTTGAAGTACGGACGATCAAATGTCGTAAACGTGCCCTTGGCTGTGTCATACGTCCCATCAAATTTGCGGGTGTAGTCAATCTTGGTGTCTAGGCCGTCGCCAAGGTCCGCAACGATTGCCTTAGCTGCTTCTTTAAAAACCTTGTCGAGTGCGCCTGCCATCTCAACCCCTCACAACGCGGAGAGAATACGAGCCACTGCCGCCCAGACAATAAGCGCCGAGATAAGACTGAAGCCAAGGATAAACGTCGAATACGTTGTTAACAG
>MDSW01039176.1_pt1 | contig 14955 bp, 17 predicted proteins | sample 811171 | NCBI WGS metagenome assembly MDSW01 (sample SAMN05326641, study PRJNA326480) | marine metagenome | isolation source: seawater | place: Atlantic Ocean: North West | collected 2012 | reverse complement strand
TAGGATTTAACAATAATCCCAGCAAGATTAGAGGAACTAAAGACATAACAAAAATATATCCCAGCATTGCATAGGCCCAAAAGAGAAATCTAAAGATATGAATGAATATTTTTTTCAACTCTTATCTCTTGATATGAATATTCCTAATTCAAATAATATCCACATTGGTATCGCTAAGAATAATTGTGAAAAAATATCTGGTGGGGTTAAAAGCATACCAATAACCAAAAATAAAATAATTAAATAAGGTCTAGCTTTAGTTAAAGATGCCTTTGTTGTGATGCCGCTTTTAACCAATAGAATAGTTGCGATAGGGATTTCAAATGCAATTCCAAAAGCAAATACAAGCTTAAATATAAATCCAAGATATTGATTTATATCTGTCATAACTTGGATAGAATCTGGCGCCATAACTATAAAGAATTTAAATATGATTGGACATACAACAAAAAATGCAAAAGCTGCACCACTAAAAAATAGGACGACAGTTGAAAACATTAAAGGGCCAGTAAAGCTTTTTTCATTCTTATAAAGACCTGGCGATACGTACATCCAAATTTGATAAAACAACCATGGCATTGAAAACAATAAAGCCATATATAAAACTAATTTTATTGGCGCCATAAAAGGCGAAGCAACTTCAGTTGCAATCATGCTGCTGCCTGTTGGTAATAATTTGATTAGCGGATCAGCAACAAATCCATATATATCTGATGCAAAAGGAATGCCAATAATTGAAAAAATTACAAATAAGACTATAACCTTCAGAAGTCTATTTCTAAGCTCTAAGAGATGATTTGAAATAGAATCTTTAGTCATTTTCAGATTCTTTTGTTTCTTCTAATTCTTCCATTCTAAGTTCATTAAAAATATCTTTATTTAGCTCATCGACTCCTATCTCTTTTTCAACATCTTTTTTAAAATTAGTGAATTTTTTTTGAATTCTTTTATAAAATTTAAGAGCTGCTTTCACCACCACAGGAATTCTATTAGGACCAATTATTATTAGACCTAAAACCAAAATTATAATGATTTCTAAAAAGCCAATCTGAAACAATTTTTAGTCTTCTTTTTCTGTATTATTTTTTTCTTCTTTTTCAGACTCTTCTTCTTTGATGCCTTTTTTAAAGCCCTTCACAGCTCCACCAAGATCAGAACCCATATTTCTTAATTTACTTGTACCAAAGATTAACCCTACTATTAAAAGAATAATTAATAATTCTTGCCAACCAAACCCCATAAATTACTCCTATGCAAATACCAGCAATATAACAATTGTTATCATTATACCAATACCAATACCAATAATACGAATGAGGTATTTTTGCTTAGATAATTGAAGTTCGAGTTCTTCAACTTTTTTATCATTTGATTGTTTGGATTTAGAATAACTTTTTAATTCATCCAAAGCCTCGTACAAAATACCAGGAAATTCTGAGGCTTTAAGCAAGATTTCTTCCTTATTCTCCACTATATAATCTTTAAGCTTTAAAGGGCTAAACTGCTCTGTTAACCAGTTATCAAGATATGGTTCTGCAATAGCCCAAAAATCTAGTTCTGGGTAGATTTGTCTTCCCATGCCCTCAATATGTATTAAAGTTTTTTGAAGCAAGACTAGAGAGGTCTGTATAGATAAGCCATATTGTCTAGTACTTTGAAAAAGATATAGAAGAAGCTTACCAAACTCTATCTCAGATAATGGTTTTTCAAATATAGGCTCACAACAGGCCCTAAGAGTATTTTCAAGCTCAATGTTATTTGTATCAGCATTTACCCAGCCTGATGTGATAAACAAATTAGAAAGAGATTTATAGTTTTGTTTTAGAACTGCCTGTAACATTCGTGCCAATATATATCTTTCATCATTTGATAGTGATCCTGTAATTGCGCAATCAACAGCAATATAACCTGGGTTATTTGTGTTTTCTTTTGAGACAAAGATATTTCCAGGATGCATGTCAGCATGGAAAAAATTATCTCTGAAAACTTGCTTTAGAAAAATCATTACCCCATTTTCAGCCAACTCTTTTTTGTCAATACCATATTTTTCTATTTGTTTAATGTCCGTGCATGGAATGCCATCAATTTTTTCAAGCACCATTACATTTGAAGTGGTTAAATCCCAATATACCTCAGGTATATATAACTCATTTGAGTTAATAAAATTCTTTCTTGTGAGGTTTGTATTTGATGCTTCAAGCCTCAGATCAAGTTCTTTTAAGATTGTTGACTCATAATCTCTAATAACTTCATTCGGCTTTAGCCTATAACTATCTTTATATGAATATGAAAAAATTTTTGCGGCAGCTTTTAATAATCTAAGATTTTTATTTACACTTTTTTTAATATTTGGTCTAAGCACCTTTATTACAACTTCATTTCCATTTTTAAGCTTTGCTGAATGAACTTGAGCCAAGGAAGCGGCTGCTAAAGGTGTTTCTTCAAAAGAATCAAAAATATTTTCAATAGAATCACCTAACTCTGACTCAACTATTTTTTTGAATATTACAACATCAAACGGCTTACAACTGTCCGTCAGGCTCTCAAGCTCTTTAGCAGTTTCAAGATCTAAAATATCTGTCCTTGTTGATAATAACTGCCCAAATTTTGTAAAAATAGGCCCAAGAGATTCTAAATAAATTGATAGTTTTTTACCATTGGGCTTATAAAAAATACCTTTATGAAGACCTATAAAAAGCATTTTTAATAATTCGTATGTAACTATTATGAAATTCATTAAACTTTAATAGCCTCTAATCTATCTAGTCTTATTGCTAAATCCCTAAGACGTTTTCGTATCTTTCTTTGTTCATTATCACGATATACTTCAGAGGAGTTAAAGACTTTGTTAACAATAGCATACGTAAACACAGCAGGTAAATTCCCAAAATATTTATCAATAAGGTAAATAAAATCAATATTTGATTTGTAGATTGCATTAAGGAGAACAATGGCTAGCTCTGCATCTCCATTTATGAGGTTTTTATTTATTTTCCCCGAAACAATAACTTGAAGCAGTTCAATTGTAGATGCCTTTATTTCAAATCGATGATTGTTTTTCTTAAAACCAATATCAGAATGATTACCGTTTAAGGTTATATAAATATTTTTATGCCCTTCAATATTTAAACAGAAACTTAGTGGAGAAATTTCAGCTAAAGACTTCTTAAGGCTGGGAGAAGATTCTTCAATATCTTTAATAAGTTTATTAAAGGGTTTTGTAATATCAAGCATCACTACCAATATGAATAGCAACCACCCCATTGAGTAAATTATAAAATTTACATTCTTTAAAACCTGAATTCAACACCATATTTTTTAATAATTCTTGATTGGGATGCATTCTTATTGACTCTGCTAGGTATTGATAGCTTTCTGAATCATTTGCAAGCACTGATCCGAGCCTTGGAAGAATATTAAAAGAGTACCAGTCGTATATTTTAGAAAAAGTTGAGTTGATTGGTTTTGAAAATTCTAAAATTAATAGCTTTCCATTTTTCTTTAGACATCTTTTCATTTCCTTAAGACCCCTTTCCTTGTTTGTAAAATTCCTTAGCCCAAAACCAACAGTTATAAGGTCAAACGCATTATCTTTAAACGGTAAAATTTCTCCACTAAGCTGACAAAAGGAACAATTTGAATCAAAGCTTTCATCAATTGCTCTATTTCTTCCTTCATTTAGCATGTCATAGTTTATATCGCTCATAAAAATATTAGTATTAGGATATTCTTTAGAAATAAGCTTTGATATATCCCCTGTGCCACTTGCAATATCTAGCACAACATCATTTTCTCCAATAGCGGCTAATTCAACAAGTATTCTTTTCCAAAGTCTATGCATTCCAAAAGACATAGCATCATTCATAATGTCATAGTTTTTAGATACAGATGTAAATACATCACCAACAAATTTACTTTTGTCAGATTCATCAACTTCTTTATATCCGAAATGAGTTTTTTTATTCATTTGCTAACTATCTCTAAATTTTATGAAATTATTGTATCTACTTTTATCTATAACGCCATTAAGTAAGTCTTTAATTACATTGCATCCATCATTGTTAATATGGTTACAGTTATTAAATTTACAATCTTTTGATGACTTTAGTATTTCTGAGAATCCCTTAATTATTTTATCTTTTGAATATTTAATTAACTCAATATCGCGCATTCCTGGCGAATCAATAATCTTAATATTGTTTGATAATTCATATAATGAAGATATTGAGGTAGTGTGAACACCTTGATCATTTGATAGTTCATTTGTTCTTAATTCTTTTCCAATAATTTTTGAAGTAAGCGTAGATTTACCAGCGCCTGAGTTTCCAACAAACACTACGCATTTGCCTTTAATATAATCAACTAATTCTTCTAGGTTATTGCCATACTTTGCTGAGCAATTAATTATTTTTATATCAATATTTTTGTAAATATCTAGCTTTCTTCTATATTCATTATTTGAATTAAAATCAATCTTGTTATTTAATATAAATGGTTCAATTTTCGATAATCTCGCATTTAATATCCACTTATCAATAAACTCATTTGTTGTTTTAGGTTTTGGCGCGACTAGTAATCCTACGTGAGTAATATTAGCAGCAAATAGTTTTTCTTTATTGCCATCCCACCTTGATAGCATTGAAGCTCTTTTATTAATTTTAAGTATTTTCCCAAGAAGTTTTTTGCTGTCTTGGATAATTTCTAGCTCAACATAATCTCCAACAACAACATTTTTAATTGCTATACAAGCAAATTCGCCAAAATCTGTTTTAACAAGACACCTATTAGAATAGAATTCAATAACTTGTCCGGTTTGAACTTTTTCCATAATAAGAACAAAATACACTAAAGAGGTGATTATAAAAAGAGATGAAGACATTACAATCTAGAGATAACTTAATTTGGATCGACCTTGAGATGACGGGTCTTAATCCAGAAATAGAAAAAATTATTGAAATTGCAACTTTGGTTACTGATTCAGATCTAAATATTATTGCTGAGGGTCCAAATCTTGTAATTTCTCAACCATTAGAAATCTTAGACGCTATGGATGAGTGGAATCAGAGTCATCATAGCTCATCTGGATTAATCAATCAGGTGAAAAGCAGTAACATTACTGAACAAGTTGCAGAAATTGAAACTTTAGAATTTATATCCAAGTATGTAGGGGAAAAAGTTTCTCCAATGTGTGGGAACACAGTATCTCATGATAGAAGATTTTTATTTAAGTATATGCCAAGACTTGAATCATATTTTAACTATAGACATATCGATGTTTCTTCTTTCAAGGAAGTAGCTGTTCGATGGATGAATGAAGCTCAGGTTTATGAAAAGAATGGATCTCATAGAGCATTAGGCGATATAAAAGAATCTGTTGAGGAATTAAAATTTTATAAAAGGCTTTTTATGCCTGACTAGGCTAATTTTTCTTATTTGATGGTTGGATATTAAGAGGCAAAGGCGATACTTGTCCCTTATTCTCTTTTATCTTTGCTTCCCCCATTTCATTTACCTTATCAATACGCATAATTGAATTGATTGGTATATAGCTTCTTTCAACATTTGAGAATTCATTTTTTAATTTCTCAGAACTTGGATCAACTACTAGCTGTTTATCTTTATTGAAGATATACTCTTCCACCTCGACAAAGCCATACATATCACTTTGGTAGATTTTTTTAGCAAAAACTTCATAAATCTCGCCAAGTTGGATAAAAATTATCTTGTAAACACATTTTGTTTTCATGATACTTAATTATATGGTATTTAAATAAGGGAATTAAAGTTAAAAAATTTAATAAGATGACTAAAAAACTATTTATCAAAACTCATGGCTGTCAGATGAATGAATATGATTCTGAAAAAATGTTTGATTTGCTTGAGGAAAAAGAAAATTTTGAGCTAGCTAAAACTGAAGATGAGGCAGACTTGTTGATATTAAATACATGTTCAATCAGAGAAAAAGCTCAAGAGAAAGTTTTTCATCAAATAGGCAGATGGAGAAAGATAAAAGATAAAAATCCTAATCTAAAGATTGCTATCGGTGGATGTGTAGCCTCACAAGAAGGAGACAAGATTATTAAGAGGGCACCAGCAGTAGATATTGTTTTTGGTCCTCAAACACTTCACAAGCTTCCAGAACTATATAATCAGAAAGAAGAAAACAACATTAATCAAGTTGACATATCTTTCCCAAAACTAGAAAAATTTTCTCATATCCCTGTTAAAGGAAAAGGAGATCCTTCGGCTTTTGTATCAATTATTGAAGGCTGTAATAAATATTGTTCTTTTTGCGTTGTACCTAAAACTAGAGGACATGAAGTATCAAGAACAATTGAAGATATTTTAAATGAGGTATCTGTTTTGGCCGATAAGGGGACAAGAGAAATTCATTTACTTGGACAAAATGTAAATAATTTTAAAGGAACTTATAAGGGTGAGAAATCTTCACTTGCCAAGTTAATTGAATTAATAGCTAAGATCGAAAACATTGAAAGGATTCGATATACAACAAGTCATCCTCACGAATTCAAAGATGATTTGGTTGAAGTGTATGATAGAGTTCCTGAATTAGTTAGCCATGTTCATCTTCCTGTTCAAAGTGGCTCTGACAGAATCTTAAAGTTGATGAGAAGAAGATATAATGTTGAGAAGTATCTGAACTTAATAGATAAAATAAAAGCAGTTAGACCAGATATGAGCTTTTCATCAGATTTTATAGTTGGATTCCCTGGTGAAACCAAGGAAGACTTCGAAGGGACCATGGATATTATCAATCATGTAAAATTTGATGAATCATTTAGTTTTATTTATAGTCCAAGACCAAATACAACAGCGTCTGATATGCCTGATGATGTTGCTCAAGAAGAGAAGAAAGAGCGATTAAATATTCTTCAAAATAGATTAAATCAACTTTCTTTTGGCTATAGCAGAAAAAAAGTTGGCACAGTTCAAAATTGTCTAGTTTATGGGCAATCAAAAAGAGATCCTGGACAACTTCAAGCAAGAACAATATGCAATCGTATCGTTAACTTTTCATCAAGTGATATTGATTTAGTTGGCCAAATGATTAACATTCAAGTTAATGAAGCTCTTCCAAATTGTTTAAGAGGTAATTTACAAAATTAATGTCTAAAGATTCAGCGCTATCTAATCTAGAACTAAAACCTTCTGATGCAAATATTATGATTAGGTTTGTAGGAGAGCTAAATGAAAATCTTAAGTTTGTTGAAAAGACCTTTGGTGTTAAGATTTTTCAAAATGGCAATAACCTTAAAATTCATGGCGATGAAGAGAATGTAAATTCATCTAAAGATGCTTTAAAAAGATTGTATGAGGCAGCTGGGCAAGGAACAGAGATAACCAAAGAAACCTTACATCTTTGCATACAAGACCTTGATAACAAAATCAACAATCAAGAGATAAAAATAAAGACCCCAAAGAAAAGCATTATTCCCAGAGGGAAGAATCAGAGAATTTATATTGATAATATTAAAAAATATGAAATTAATTTTGGTATAGGTCCTGCTGGAACCGGAAAAACTTACTTAGCCGTTGCAGCTGCAGTAGACGCCCTACTAAATGAAAAAGTTGATAGAATTATTCTTGTAAGGCCTGCTGTAGAGGCTGGTGAAAAATTAGGCTTCCTTCCTGGCGATCTATCACAAAAAGTAGACCCTTATTTGCGACCTCTCTATGATGCTCTATATGAAATGTTAGGAATAGATAAGACTGAAAAGTTTTTGATGAAAGGAATTGTTGAAATAGCCCCTCTTGCATATATGAGAGGAAGAACGCTTAATAATTCTTTTATCATTGTTGATGAAAGCCAAAATACTACACAAGAACAAATGAAAATGGTTCTTACTAGGATGGGTTTTGGTTCACATTTAGTTATTAATGGTGATTTAACCCAAATTGATTTACCAAAACAAATAAAGTCAGGTTTATCTCATTCAATAGAGGTAGTTAAGGAGACAGACGGAGTTGGCTTTACAGACTTTTCATCAAGAGATGTTGTCAGACACCCTTTGGTAAAAAAAATTATAGATGCATACAAATATTTTGAAGAAAAAACTGGATTATAAGTGAGTCTTATTATTTCTAATTCCAAAGATTTAGTATTAGATGAAAGTCTTGTGACCAAGCTTCAATCAGCTTATAAAAATATATCCTTCGATGAAGGCTTAAGAGACTCATCAATAAACATAAGAATAGTTGATGACAAAGAGATGATTTCTCTTAATAAAAAGTTTAGAAATAAAAACTCATCAACAAATGTTTTATCATTTACAAATGAAGATATTTCGTCTTCTCATACTGGAGACTTAGGAGATATAGCAATAAACTATGATTTTATTAAAAGAGAATCAAAGGAACAAAGTAAAACTTTTGACGATCATATGATTCACATGTTAGTTCATGGGATATATCATATATTAGGGTTTGATCACAAAGATGATGAAATGGCTGAATTTATGGAGAAAAAAGAAATTGCCATATTAAAAAAATTAAATATTGATAACCCTTACAAATAAATGAGTGAAAAACAAAATAACGAAGAAAGCCAGCCCCCATCGGGATTTATTGGAAAAATAAAAAAATACTTCAGAAACCCATTCTTTATCAAAACCCAATCTGTGTCAGAGGTTACAGATTTTCTAAAGGATGCTGTTGATCAGAAAGTAATAGATAAAGAGGCTGAATCAATAGCAAGTAAAGCTATCAAGCTTGGAGATATCACAGCTAAAGAGATAATGGTACCCAAAATTGATATGGTTACGATAAATATAGATGAAGAAACCAATGAAATTATTAAGAAAATTATAGACTCTGGCCATTCTAGATATCCTGTACTAGGTAATGAGCGAAATGAAGTCGTAGGCATACTATTAGCAAAAGATATTTTGCCTAAATTATTTAAGGGCAGTTTAGAATTTGATATCACCGGAATGCTCAGAGACCTAAATGTTGTTCCAGAAACTAAGAAAATTGACTCTCTTTTAGAAGAATTTAAGGAAGACAGATCGCATCTAGCTGTTGTAATGGATGAATATGGAGCAATTTGTGGATTAATTACTATTGAAGACATTCTTGAAGAGCTCGTTGGGGAGATTGAAGATGAGCATGATGTCGAACTTGATGAAATCATAGAATTATCAAAAAACACTTTTAGCGTTGATTCAAAGATAGAACTAGAAGAATTTATAAGTTTCTTTGGGCTTGAGATAGACCCCTTATCAATTGATGCTGAAACTTTAGGAGGGCTATTTATATCAAAATTTGGAGTTCTTCCAAAAATAGGAGATAAGATCAAGATAAGCAATGTATCAATCACGGTTCTTGATACGGACAGTAGAAGAATTAAAAAATTCAAAGTAACCAAGAATCCATGAATATAAAGAGTCTATTAGTTCCATTTATTTTTGGAATAGTTGGGATATTTTCTTTTGCACCCTTCTCTATCAAGATACTAATATTTATTTCTTATTCATATCTCATTTATCTAATTTTGTATGAGGAGGTATCAAGATTTATAAAGATAATTTCTTGGGGAATTGGACATTGGGGATTGGGAATGTCATGGATAATAGTAAGTGTTTACTATTATGGAGAGACCTCTATAGCTTTATCTTTTTTTATATATCTATTATTAGTGATTATTCTTACAGTAGTATTTACATACCCTCTTATTATCATAAGAACTATTTTAAATAAGATTCAAATTAATAAAGATTTACATCTAATTTTGTTTGTATCAAGCATTTTAATAGTGAGTGAATTTACAAGGTACTTTTTACTTAATGGTGTTCCATGGTTAATTCCAGGTAATATCTATTTAGATACCCTTACTCAAAATATATATCCTTTATTTGGTGTAACCTCTGCCTCTTTCATAATATATATTTTATGTTTATACCTTGTAATTTCTTATAATAAAAAAAGAAAGTTATTTATTCCTATTCTTCTAATAGTAATATCTGTAATACCAAATCATAAACAGGTAATTGAAATAGATAAAGGAGTAAAAATATCAATCATTCAACCATCTTCCAATCCTTTCTTAAAGTACAAAGATAATTATTACAAAACTATTGAAGATAATTTAATTAGATTGTTAGAATCTGTATCAGATGAATCAGAAATAGTTGTTATTCCAGAAGCTGAGCTGCCCTATTATATTAAAAGTAATAATTTTAATAGATTTATAAATAAAGTTCCGAATAAAGACAAATTAATAATGGGTGTCTGGGATATTGAGAATAATTCAACATATAACAGTATTTATAGTTTTAAATACAAAGATTCCTATAAAAAAATGCATCTAGTGCCATTTGGTGAATATATACCATTCATATCTAGTTTAAGGGGAGTAATAGATTTTTTTGATTTACCAATGTCAAATGTATCTCATGGCCCGACAAATCAAAAAAATATTAGAATACTAGAAAATATAAATATTGCTGCACCTATATGCTTTGATATTGCATTTGGAGATTCAGTAAGAAAAATGAACAAAAGTTCTTTATTAATGATAAATATTTCAAATGATACATGGTTTGGAAACTCAATTGGTCCATATCACCATTTAAGTATTACAAGAATTAGATCTATTGAAAATAATAAATGGACCATAAGATCAACAAATGATGGAATTTCAGCAATAATTGATAATAATGGGACAATTGTCTCTAAATTAGATAAAGGAATTTCTGGAATACTTGAAGGTGAAGTCAAACTCATTGATAAAAGCAGTTTTTACAATATTTACGGCTATTTATTATCATATATTATTTCGTTTATAATTATATTTATAACCTTATTACGCTACATATGGAAAAAATTGATTTAAGAAAGATAATATTATGTTTGTTACTTTTTAACTTTAACTCGATTATTGTCGCTAATAATATTCAAATTGAAACAAATATATTAATTGATATCTCACAACAAAGGCTTTATTTGCTTGAAAACGAAAAAATTATAAGTAGTTTTCCAATTTCATCATCTAAATATGGAGAAGGTAATACTGAGAATTCCTTTAAAACACCACTTGGAATGCATTCTATCAAGGATATGATTGGTGATGAAACACCGTTAAATACGATCTTTATCTCAAGAATTGATACAAAAAGGACCGCATCAATAATAAAAAATAACCTCGATACAGATGATGATTTGGTAACATCCAGGATAATATGGTTAGATGGTGAAGAAGAGGGTGTAAATAAAGGTATTGGGGTAGATTCTTATAATAGATATATCTATATTCACGGAACACATGAAGAGGGCTTAATTGGCCAAAAAGCATCACATGGATGCATAAGAATGTTCAATGATGATGTAATACTGTTGTATGACCAAGTTCAATTAGGGACAAAAGTCTACATTAGGGCATAGTATTAGATTTATAAAATGTCTAAAAATTATTAGCAACAGAAGACATTTCAAAGCCTAGCTTTTCTTTTCTATCGTCTTTTGCAGGAGCTTCTCCTAATTTTTGACCGTTTTCTGCTAATTTTATAAGCATATCACTAGGTTTATAGACATCATTACCAGTAAGCTCTCTATATTTTTCTAATTTTTCAATTACCACTTCTAAACCCATTGAGTTTGCATGGTGCATTGGGCCACCTCTCCATATAGGAAATCCATAACCATTTATGTAAACCACATCTATATCAGCTGCTCTTTGAGCAACACCTTCAGATAAAATATCAGCACCCTCATTAATAAGGGCTAATATACATCTATCAACAATTTCCTCATCTGAGATCTCTCTTCTTGTAAAACCATTTTCATTTGATATTTTTTCATAGGTTTCTTCATTTTCTGGTGCTGGATTAGGCGCTCTAGATCCTTCTGAATAATTGTAATATCCAGCGCTATTTTTTTGACCAAATCTATTTTGCTCACATAATTCATCGCCTATCTTTGCATGAAGTGGTGATTCTTTTCCGCTTAATTTTCTTGCTCTCCAGCCTAAATCTAATCCCACAAGATCCATCATTCTGAATGGACCCATATTAAGTCCAAATGATTCGAGTGCTCCATCAACTTGATGGGGAAGGGCACCTTCCAAAAGCAACATATTTGCTTGGGCTGTATAGCCAAATAGCATTCTGTTGCCTATAAAGCCAGGAGCATTTAATGACACAACAGCAGCCTTCTTAAGTTTCTTTCCTATAGACATTATTGTTGCTAAAGTTTCATCAGATGTCTTGTCACCTCTTACCACTTCTAGTAGACGCATTATATTTGCAGGACTAAAAAAGTGAGTACCTACTACCATCTCAGGTCTTTTAGTAACTGATGCTATGGAGTCTATATCTAAACCGGATGTATTACTTGCTAGGATAGCCCCTTCCTTAACATGTTCATCCAAAGATTTAAATATCTCATGTTTAAGTTCTAAGTTTTCGTATACAGCTTCTATGACAATATCACAATCAGAAACATCCTTATAATCTAAACTTGAAGAAACCAAACCAAAAACAGTATCCTTCTGTTCTTCAGATAATTTCCCCCTCCCAACCATAAAGTCATAATTTTTTTCTATAACCGACATACCTCTGTTTAAGTTATCTTCATCTTGATCAATAATATGAACTGGAATGCCAGCGTTAGCAAAACACATAGCTATTCCACCACCCATTGTTCCAGATCCAATAATTCCTGCTTTCTTAATATCTTTCACATTAGTATCTTTTGGTACATCAGAGATTTTTGATGCTGCTCTTTCACCAAAAAATATATGAATCATCGCCTCTCTTTGAGGGTGAAGGAGACATTCTAAGAAATATTCACCCTCTTTTTTTAAACCTTCATCAAAATCATCTAAATTTATTGCTTCTTCAACACATTTAATAATCTGACCAGGTGCAAATTGTCCTTTTCTTCCTTTTGCAGCCATTGCTTGAGCTTCTAATAAAATATTATCATTACCTCGTGCTTCTATCATTTTTTCATTGTTATCTCTAACCTTTGGATGATTTTTAGTGTTTTCAGCTACTTCCTTAACAAAATCAATTGATTCTTCGACGATATTTTCTGATATTTTGTCAACAATTCCCATATTTAAGGCTTTTTTGGCAGGTACATGAGATCCTGATAACATCATTTTAAGAGCTTCACTTGGACCAGTTAGTCTAGGTAGCCTTTGTGTTCCACCACCTCCTGGTAATAATCCTAAATTTACCTCTGGAAGACCAACAAATGCACTTTTATCAGCTATTCTATAATTACAACAAAGCGCAGTCTCCAGGCCACCACCCAATGCAATACCATTTATTGCAGCAACAACAGGCTTTGAGCAGTTCTCTAATTTGCTAAATACTTCATTTAAACTTACTCCTTCAACATTTCCTCCAAATTCAGATATATCCGCTCCTGCAATGAAAGCTCTTCCATTACCTGTTAAAACTACACCCTTAACTGAAGAATCTTCTTCGGCTTTAATCAAAGACTCATAGAGTCCTGTTCTGACACCATCGCTTAGAGGGTTAACAGGTGGATTGTCTACTGTAAGTATTGCTACTTCATCCCTAACATCATATATAACTGTTCCTTTCAAAGTATTTCTCCAAATTTAATGTAAAAAAGCATTATACATAAAAAGAAACCATTTTATTTTATAAATAGTATTGATAATTAATTATAAATATATATAATAATATATGTCAGCACTCCTCTCCCCTATTAGTATTTGCTGACACTCTGGAATTATGGAGGGCTTAGTCCCTCCATCTCTTTTTGGAAAGATTTTTATGGATAAATTTAGAGATAATATTGAGATAATTTTTTTAATTACAATTTTTGTATCATCTTTATCTGCAATAACGCCTATTAGTTAGGTATTATATAAATTATGAATAAACTATTACTAATTCTATTTTTTTTATTGTCATCATATAGCTATAGTTGTTCTAATATCTTAAATACTGAAATGCGTCTATTAGACTCAAGTGAAACGATTAATTTATGCGAGTTTGAAGATAAGGTTATATTAGTCGTTAACGTGGCTAGTAGATGTGGATATACATATCAATATGAATCATTGCAAGAGCTGTATGAAAATTATAAAGAAGAAGGATTTGTTGTTTTTGGAATTCCTTCCCGAGATTTCATGCAGGAATACTCTAATGAGCAAGACGTAGCTGAATTTTGTTCTACTGAATATGGAGTTAATTTTCCAATGTTTGCAACATCAAAAGTTAGAGGCAAAAAAGCTAATCCTTTTTACAAGAAACTCATTGCTCAAAGCGGTTACAGCCCATCATGGAATTTTAATAAATACTTAATTTCAAGAGATGGTTCTGTTGTTCAAACTTATGGCTCCAAAGTTAAACCAGATTCTATTGAATTAATAACAAAAATTGAAGAACTCTTATAATAAAACTAATCAGACACTAAAACTATTTCTGGCTTATTAAAAGCAAATATTCCATTATCCACCACACCAGGTATGTTATTGATTGCTGCTTCAAGTTTTTCTGGTTCTGAAATATCGATTCCTTCCACATCTAATATCTGATTTCCTTGGTCTGTTATAAATCCGTTGCGATAGATTGGATTTCCCCCCATAGCAACTATCTTTCTTGCTACAAGGCTTCTGCTCTCAGGTATTACTTCTATTGGAAGGGGAAAGGCTCCAAGTTTTTGAACTAACTTAGATTGATCAACTATACAAATAAATTCTTTAGATGCAGATGCAACTATTTTTTCTCTTGTGTGTGCTCCACCACCACCTTTTATTAAAAAATTTTCAGGAGAAACCTCATCAGCACCATCGATATAAAACTCAAGACCATTAACGTCATTTAAACTAAAAACCTCAATACCTTTATCTTTTAGTAGATTTGATGAAGCTTCTGAACTTGATACTGCGCCAAGAAAAAGATTCTTATAATTAGCAAGCTCTTCAATAAAAAAATTTACAGTAGAGCCAGTTCCAAT
>MDSW01093944.1_pt1 | contig 14956 bp, 8 predicted proteins | sample 811171 | NCBI WGS metagenome assembly MDSW01 (sample SAMN05326641, study PRJNA326480) | marine metagenome | isolation source: seawater | place: Atlantic Ocean: North West | collected 2012 | reverse complement strand
GGGGGGGGGGGGAGGCGCGCGGCGGTCAACATCCGACGCGCGCGAGAGCCGACGCGAGGGCGCGCGATGAGGCGCGCGCGCGGGAGGGTGTGCGACCCGCGCCTCTCGGACGCGTCGAGCGCGCAACGACACGCGACGTAAAATAAACGGCTCGGCGGGGACGATGACTGCGCGCGCGCGCGCGAGGATTTATCGTCCGGGGCGCGGGGGCGCGACGTCGTCAAGAAATCTCCAAAGTTGGTCGTTGTTTCCTTTAGGACTCTCCGCGTCGCGTCGCCCCGTCGCCCCGTCGGACGCCCCCTCCACTCCGTTCCGTCCCGTCTCCTTCGACCGTATCACCCACCGTCACGTCCGGAACCCGCCGCTTACTCGTCGTTGATGACGCCCTTCTCCGAGACGTAGAACCCGTCGAGGAACTTGCGAATGTCCTTCCTCTTGACGAGGCACGACATGTGGATGAGCGCGGCGGACTTGGACACGTTGTCGATGTCGTTCCCCTCCAGCACGAGGCAGTCCTTCACGGTATCGTCGCGCGCGATCTTCACGCCCTCGAGCATGTGGCACGTCCTGGTGCGCTTCTCGCCGAGGAAGTTCCTGATCTCGACCTTGGCGCCCTTGCCGTCGATGTTGATGTTCACCGGGAAGTGTGCGTACACGGCGCGCATCTTGTACCGGAAGCCCTTGGTGACGCCGTCGAAGAGGTTGGAGATGTGCGACTCGCACGTGCGGAGGCAGGAAAGACGCTTGCGCGAGGAGAAGAACATCGTGAAGACGATCTTGCGCGCCTCCTTGTCGTGGTGCATGTCGATGCGGGGCAAGTAGGTGAAGTCGCGCGAGAGAGAGCCGCGCGGGCCCTTGACGCTGATCTTGCGGGCGTGGAGGTTCACCTCCACGCCCTCGGGGATGGCGAGCTCGCGCCGCGCCCTGAGAACCTTCATGGTCGCCGCCCTGTGCTTGTGTGTTTAAAAGGCCTGGAAGGGTAGGGGGGGGAAGAGCGTCGGAGGGTCAGGACCGGGTTCGCGAGAGCGTGGGCGAGGCGGAGGGAGGCAGAGGCGTCGTGGCTGCGATGGCGCGCGCGCGCGAAAACCCTAAGAAAAAAAGCCGGCGTCGGAGCACCGTCCGACGACCCCGTCGCGCGTCGGCGCGACGCGCCGTTCGCCCGGATGCCGAGAGCGGCGCGGCAGGTGCGCGTCGCGGTCGCGCGCGCGCCTCCGGAGGGCGCGAGCGGACGAGACGTCGCCGGCCGACGGAGCCGAGACCCGGCGCGATTGCGATGGCGCGTAGCGAACCCTAAGCCGAGGCGCAACCGGCTCGAGGCCCGGTCCGGAACGGCGCGGGAACGGCGACGGCGACGCGAAGCGCGACCGAGCGGGACGCGCGGGAGCTCGGACGCGAGGGACGGGAGCGCGGAGGGGCGGTCACGCACCTCGATGCCTATTCACACGCGCGCGGTGTAAGAGGGAGAGCGGCGTCGCGCGGCGCCGGTTTTCACCATCCGTCGCAGCGCACAGGTGGTTCGTCGCCGCGTCGCGTCAAGGTTGGATGTGGGTCCATCCGTGAAACAAACACCCGCGTGTGTGGACGTAAACACGGAGACGTCCGGAGCCAAAAACAGCACGTCCCCTTCGTCGCCCGCCTCACACAACGCCTCCGCGCCCCTCACGGACGCCTCGCCATGTCCGACGAAGCCGAAGAAGAAGCTCCCCCGTGCAAGTGGGAGACGAAGGATGATGAGGGAAATTATGTCGAGGGCGCCGAGGGCGCCACCGACGAGGGTTATCCCGTCGGCGAGGTGCGAATTCCCCCCGCGCGTTCCTCCGAGTCGCCGTCTCCTCGCGATCCAATTCTGACTCCCCTTCCCCACCCCAACCCCCCAACGCCACGCTCCGCAGGGCAAAATGACGTTCCCGAACGGCGACTATTTCGAGGGCACGTACGTGAAGTGCGTGATCCCCGACCCCGTTGAGGTCGCGAAGCGCGAGAAGGAGGCGGCCGACGCGGCCAAGGCGGCTGCCGATGCGGAGCCCCCAACGGATGGCGAGCCCCCCGCGGAGGAGGAGGAGAAACCCCCCATCGAGATGTTCACGAAAAGCTATCGCCAGGGCAAGGGCAAGTACGTGTTCAAGCCCATCGAGGAGGGCGAGGAACCGAACCTCAGCGGCGGGTACTACGAGGGCGAGTTTGTCGACAACAAGAAGCACGGCCACGGCGTCATGATGTTCCCGGACAAGTCCAAGTACGAGGGCGATTTCGTCCGGGACGTCATGCACGGCCGAGGGCGGTACGAGTACCCCTCCGGCGACTTCTACGTCGGCGCGTTCGCCGAGGGCAAGAAGCACGGCTTCGGCGACTACTTCTTCGCCGCCTCCATGTCCACGTTCATGGGCCGGTGGGAGAAGGGCGCGTTCGTCGAGGGCGAGTGGGTGCTGAAGGATGGCTCGAGGTACGAGGGCGCGTTTGAAAACGGACGCCCGGTCGGGAAGGGCGCGTTCACGTGGGCCAAGACGGGGAACTCGCAGAGCGGCGCGTGGGAGGGAGCCGTGTTCAAGGGTGGGAAAATCACCGCGGGGGGCTCGGCGTGAACGACCTCCCCGCGGCGAGTCCCGAGTCCGAAGGTCCCGAGTCCGAAGGTAGACTACTACTCGTCACTAGACTACTCTCAGCGCTCGCGACGACGACGTTTCGACGCGGACTCCTCCGTTTCGACGCGGACTCCTCCGTTTCGACGCGGACTCCTCCGTTTTCATGCGGACTCCTCCGTTTTCATGCGGACTCCTCTCACGCCCCCCCGCGCTCGATGACGTCCAGGAGCCGATGGTACTCCCCCGCCCTCAGGACGTCGTCCACGGCGCCCATCTGGTTTTTCACGCTCGCGCCCTTGAGCTTGTGCCAGTCCACGAAGAAATCTTTCACGACGCCGTGGAGGTACTCCAGCCTCCGCGGCTGGTCCTTGGCCTCGGCGACGATCCGGGCCTCGTCTCGCAGCGTCTCCCTGAGCTCCTCGCTGAGGAAACCCAGGGGGTCCCGCTTCGACCCGTTCGCGTCGCCCCCCGCGCCCTCCCCCCCCGCGAGATTCGCGCCGCCCTCCTGCATCTTGATCTCCTTGAGCGCCTCCACGAGCCGCTCCCTCCCGACGAGCCGCGCCTGCTTCTCCAGCAGCGGCGTCGCCAGCGCGCAGAAGTGCCGCGGGGTGTCGTCGTCGAGCGCGTCGCCGAACCGAATCGCCAGCCGCCGGCGCGTCGCCTCGCGGCTCGCGTGCTCCTTCAACAGCGCCAGCGGCGTCGCGCCGTCCGAAGTGAACCGCGCCTCGCCCTCGCGAACGACGACGCGAAGCGCCGTCTTCAGCAGAACGTTCTCGAACTCGTACAGCGCCTCGTCCCGCCCGGGCGGAGGCCTCGGCGGGACATCCGCGAGGCACGCCGCGACCCACCCGTGCGCCTCCTCCATCCCGAAGTCGCCCCGAACCGTCAGCGTGTTCAGAGGCTTTTTTCGACCGCCGCCTCCCTCGCCGTCGTCGCGCGCCGCGCCGTCGTCCACGACCCGCGTCGCGCGCGCGTGCAGACACAGAGGCTTCACCTCGTACGAGCGCTCGGAGCACGTCATCGGCGCGTTCTGCGGGATGACGTACGCCTTCACCGTCCCCGCCTGGCCCTCGATGGCTCGCAGACGCACCTCCAGCCGCGTGGCGCCGGGCGCGAGCGCGTACGTCGCCAGCGCGTGCGCGCGCGCGCCCTCGTCGCGCGCCTCCGGGACGGATCGACTCACCGTCGCCTGGTCGTCGACGGCGTCCAGGAGGTCGATCGGGACGTCGCTGTGGATGCACACGGCCCTGATCGCGCTCGCGGCCTCGAGGGAGAGGTGGTAGCATCCGGTGTCCGGGTCGAGGCGGAAGTGGTCGAGGACCCGCCCGGGGCCGTCGGCGGCGACGAGCGAGCCGCTCTCGCCCGCGTATCGCGCCCGCGCCTCCTGCACCTCCCGCTCGAGCTTCACCATCTCCATGCGCAGGTTGTTGATCCGGCTCGCGGCGTGGAACTTCTTCGCCTGCGCCTGCGCGTCGTCCAGCTCCGCCGCGAACCCGAACCCGTCCACGCCGGAGGTGTCCGCGCCGGGGGTGAACGCCAAGACTTTCCCGCTGAACGTGTGCGTCAAAATCTCCGGAAACGGACTCGACACCCGACCGTGCCGAACCGTCTGAATCGCCTCGCCGACGTCCCGCTCGCACACCTTCACCGGGTCGCCGTTCTCGTCCAAACTGTACACCTCCAGAAGGCCGTTATCGCGCCCGATCACGATGTCGTTGACGCCGTCGCCGGTCAGGTCCTGCTCGCAGCAGACGGCGTTGACGCCGCCGCGCCGTCGCCCCCGCGCGCCGCCGTCAATCACCCACCCGCGCACGACGCGCTCGGCATCCAAAAAAAGCTGACCGACGTTCCCCTGCTCCGTCCCGAACACCACCTCGGTCCGGCCGGCGTGCTCCTCCTCGTTTTCGACGCGTCGCAGCCCGTTCGCGACGCTGACCTGCGCGACGGACGCCGCGCCGGCGACGGAGGCTTCGTAGTACAGCTCGCCGCCCTGGACGACGCGGACGAAGCGATCTTTGCACGCCAAGATGGGGTTCTGCTCCGAGGGCAGGATGACCGGCGCCAGGGCGACGTCGTTGACGCGGTCGTTGGACATGAAGAAGTGCGCGTCCTTGCAGTCCGCGTACTGGTTCACCACGTACTCGCCGGCGACGAAGACGTCGGAGCCGTGGACGTGCACCTTGCGAATCGTCTCGGTGAGGTTCGTCGTGAACTTGAAAAACTCCTTGCCCTTCTTGCTCAAGCCCCGGACCTGGCCCGCGCTGCTCGCGAACAGCTTGTCCCCCTGCTCGGGCGTGGCGCCCAGGGTGAGACACGTGATCGCGTCCGGGCCGGGGGCCGTCTTGAACACCGAGTTGCGCTCCTCCTCCTTCTTGCGCATGCCCAACGCCTGGACGACGCCGTCGCAGTCGCCGAGCGCGATCTTGTTCTGGCGCTTGCCTTTGCTCAGGGGGAGGACGCACATCGTCCCGCGCTCCGCCTGGGACGTCTGCGTCACGTCCGTCCTCTTGAACGTGAGCGACATGGTCGAGCGCGCGGGCGCGACGCGCGAGCGCGGTGCCGACGCGCGAAGGACCGACGACGCGCGAACCGAGATCTCACGCGCGGCCCGTTGCCCCGGGTCGTCGCGAGCCGCGCGGCGAGGACCACCGGCCGGGGGCGCGCGCGGTCACGGTTCGCGCGCCGCGCCCGAACCGCGACGCGCGCGAGAAGGAGCGCGCCCGCGCGGAGGTCCGAGGTCGCGCTCCCGTGCCGGGCGACGGCGCGCGGACGAGTGGCGAAGGCGAGGGACGCAGAAACGTTTTGAACCAAGGAAACGGCACGTCAGTGCCTGCTCAGGCTCGTCGGTTGACTTTCTCAAAGTGTCTTCGTTAAAAACGCGTCCCCGTCCTGCGCTACTTCTTCGCGAAGACGCCCTGGTAGAGGTACACGGCGAGGATGCTGAAGCTCACCGCGAGCGCCCCGACGTAGTTGTACACCCCCCCGCTCGCGCTCGCGAGCGCGTCCGCGTCCGGCCCGAGCGCCTTCGCCGCGCCGAAGGTATAGATCGTCATACCGTCGATCCCCGCGATGCACGCGGCGATGGACAGGTTGAGCTTCTTGAACGTCCCGCCGCCCAGCCTCCCCCTGCTCGCCGCGTCCAGCAGCACGAACTGCGCCGGGGCGAGCATGAACACCGTGCCCAGCCCGAACGCGCGCTGCAGGAACTGCGCGGAGGCGTCGTATTCGTTCACGAGCGCCAGGGGGCTCAGCGGGGAGAATGCGAACGCGCCGCCGACAATCATCGACGCCCAGAACGACAGCTTATAGTACCGCTCGAGGTACCCGCCGCGTTCGCTCGCCCCCCCCACGTCCAGGACGACCCTCACGTCCTCCTTCGCCCTCGCGATCGCACCCTCGAGGCCGTCGCCGTATTTCGAGACGACGGACGCGCCGACCGCGGCGGCGGGCGAGAACGCGGCGGCGACGGCGGCGACGGCGGCGGGGCTGGGCGCGGGGGCGAGGTCGGGAGCCGCGAAGCCGACGCCGAACGCGGCGAGGACGCCGAGGGTGACGGAGCCGCCGTACAGGACCAGGGCGACCGCGAGGCGCTGGTACGTGGCGCTGTCGAGTCGGTTGTTCTCCGCGGCGTCCGCGAGGACGACTAAGGCGCAGAGCGCGACGAGGACGAAGCAGTCCGAGCCGATGACGTTGGAGTAGTGGCCGATGTCCTCGACCGCCGCGAACGCGCTCGGGTCCGAGTGCGTCACCCCGAACGCGTCCAGCACGGGCTCGGTCGCGACGAACGCGGGGAGGGCGGGGATCGCGAGCGCGGCGCCCGCCGCCTTGAGCGCGGTCGCGTCCGCGGGCGTGCCCGCGGGGGGCGGGGGGGGCGGGGCCGACGTTTTCCGCGACGTCGCCTTGCGAAGGAGCGTGGCGATCCCGCCGGCGTCCGAGACGGCGGAGACGCGAACGGCGCGCGAGCGCGCGCGGCGAGGCGCGGGGGCGGCGCACAGGCGCGCGCCGGCGAGGGGGGTGCAGCGCCCGGCGAGCATCCTCGGAGAGAAACGCGTGAAGGCGCGCGAGGGACGAGTGAGTGCGACGCTTCGTTCGGCACGCCCGAACGCGTGGCGCGCGGAGCGCGAAGTGGATCAACTCAGCCACGCGTCGACGCGCGCGCGCTCGACGCGTGACTCGACGCTCAGACCGTCAAACGCCGACGAGGTCGTAAAAAATTTCGTCCGCGCGCGCGCTTTTTCCTTCGGACGGGCGCGCGCTTTATTGCCGCCCTTCTCCCGTCACCACTCTTCGCCGCGCGTCCGATGCGCGGGCGCCGCGAGGCCGCCGCGCGTTCGAGCGGCGGCGCGGCGCGGGTCACGGACGGCGATGTCGTCATCTTCAGCTCGCGTCGGTCCGCCGCTCGCGCGCGCGTCGCGGCGGCGCGGCGCCTCTTCGACCCCCCCGCGCGGCTCGCCCTCGTCATCCGTCGCCTCCTCATCAAGCGCGGCGCCCGCCGCGCGAAGCGCGTCGGCGCGTCGCCGTCGTCGAGGGCATCCGCCCGCGCCCCCGCGCCCTCCTCTCGGCGACACCCTCCCCCGCCTCGATCGCCCCCCCGCGGGTCCTCCCCCTCCTCCTCCGTCGAGATCGTCGGCGAGGTGCACGCCGCGGAGGCGACGAGCGACGGCGTCGACGAAAAAAACACCGCCTCCTCGAACGCCGCGCGCGAGCGCGCCGCCCCGGGGCCTCGGTCGGCCGACCCCGTCCGGGCGGTCGCCGCGGCGCTCCGCCTCCGCCCGCGCCGCGTCCAGGGCCGCGGGAACTGCATGTTCTGCGCCTTCGCCCTCGGCTTAGCCGCGTTCCGCCGCGAGACCGGGTCGCTCGGCCCGATCGCCGAAGCCGCGCTGGCGTCGGCGCGCGCGAGACGCGGAGCGGCGCCAACGAACGCGTCTTCCGGAGCGGAGGACGTTAGGGACGTCGACGTGACGTGGGCGGATCTCCGCGCGGTTCTCGCGCGTCGCCTGCGCGGCGTCGCGCGGGCGCCCCCCGGCGCGTCTCGCGACGCGGCGATGGCGACGCTCACGCGCGGCGACGAGGGCCGCCGGTGGCTTCGCGAGGGCGCGCTCGCGTTCGCCACCGCGTCCGAGCGGTTCGAGCGGTACGCCGCCGCGATGGCGGCCGACGCGGCGCCGCACGCCGGGACGCGGCGGTGGACGAGGCACTGGGGCGCAGACGTCGAGGCGACGGCGCTGGCGGAGGCGCTGAACGTCGCCGTCGTGTGCGTCGAAACCGCCGACCGATCGAACCCGACCGACGATCGGACCCGAAGAACCGAGCCGAAGATGTACCTCGGCGTGCCCTCGGCGTTCGCGGAGCGCGAGGGCGACGAGACGCGAACCCATTCGACGAACCAACGCCGAACGAACGAACGCCGAACGAGCGAACGCCGAACGAACGAACGCCTTCGGTTGGGGCGGTACCTCCCGCGCGGTCGCCTCCTCGACGGGGGACCCCCCGCGAGCGCGGGCGCAGGTGAGAAAAAAATGAAACTCGGCGCGGCGGGTTCTTTCGCGCGCGCGGCGTGGACGAGCGCGCGGGGCGGCGTGCGTCTGACGGTCGCGCTCGTCCCGGCGTCGAGTCGCGCGGCTCGGATCGCGAGCGGCGGCGCGGGGGGGGCGACGAGGGGGTCGGGGTCGGGATCGGGATCGGGGTCGGGGTCGGGGTCGGGATTGGGGTCGGGATCGGGATCGGGGTCGAACTCGGGTCCGCGACGCATTCCCGCGCTCGCGATGGTGCACCGACCGGGCCACTTCGACGCGTTGGTCGCGCCGCGAGGGTACGCGCTCGTGCTCGAGAGGGAGGAAGGGGTTCAGGGTTCTTAGGGAAGGGGGGAAGGGGGGGTGGTGAAGGGTGACGAAGACCGGGGAACGCGAAGCCGCGAAGCCGCGAAGCTGTTCGATCGCCGGGGCGAAGCGCGCGAGGAGCGGACGGCACCTAATTTTATGAACACCAGAATCACCATCATTATTTGAGTAGACTCGCGCGCGCAAACGCACAGCTGTCCTCGTCACAGTCGGCGATGCGCGCGGCGGCTCCCGCGGCGGTGGACGGCGCCCGGCGTTGGGTCGGCGCGCGCGCGGCGGCGCGAACGGCGCGCCGCGGGGCGCTCCTCTCCGCCGACCTCGCCTCCGCGGCGATCGTCGTGCCCGGGGGCGCGCGATGGGCGATGGCGGAGGACGGAGTGGGGTGCCCCGAACGCGACGAGGGGTTCTGGAGCGGGCTGGGCGCGAGGGCGCCGCGGGTGATGTCCCTCCGCTTCTGCGTCCTCAACGCGCTGGGGTGGACCTTCGCGCACGTGTTCGGCTCGCTCATGCTGGTGTGCTGCGGGGGAGACGTGAAGGGCGTGGAGGAGCGGGGCGGCACCGACGCCGTCATCTGGCGCGCCCTCGTCCTCCCCTGCGCGCTCAGCGTCGCGCTCGCGCCGGTGCTGCTGCCGCTCGCGTTCGCGCACTTCGCGTGCGTCAGCCTGCCCCCGCAGCTGTGGCGCCTGAGCGCGGCGCACCCGCCGAGCTTCGTGCTCTTCGCCCTGCGCCTCGCCGCGCCGGCGCTCGTCCCGCTGGACCTCGCCGCGTGGGGCGCGCGCGCGACGCGGGTCGCCGCGCTCGCGTGCCTCCTCGAGCGGTGGGGGCAACCGGCGCCCGAAAAGCACGCCGGGCGACCTGAGTTTTTCCACCCGGGCTCGCTCGGCTCGAAGGGCCGCGAGGCGTCGCGCGAAGGGGACGAATGATAAAGGCTCGGAGATCCGAGGGCAGGCCACCGAGACGGTTTTCTGTGACTGATTAGTCTGGGAAAGTTTCGTCATTCAGAAAATCCGGGTGGATCTCTGCTCCGATAGGCTATCCTTGCTCCCGTTTTTTGGCGCCAGTTGCCTCGTCATCACCCCAAACGGTCCCGCGCCGGTCACGCACGCGGCCGCGCCTCCCCCCGCGCTCCCACCTCGCCTCTCGCCTCGCCTCGCGATGGGCGCCGCCTCGAGCGTCCACGTCGTGAATTTGCCGACGGTCGGGGAGGACGGACGGGTGCGCGCGCGAAGTTCCGTCCCGGACCCCGCGCGCGCGACGCGAAAAACCGCGCGAGCGCCCCAGACCAGACCCGAAGATTTTCTTCTCGGCCCCGACCTCGTCCGCCCCCGCGTCTTCCCCCCCCCTCCGTTCGTTCGCTCACTCCCCCCCCATTTCTCCCACCTCCCCGCGCTCGTCACGCGCAGCCCATGGGGCACCGCCCCTACGCCCTCGTGCACCAACCCGGCGGGCGCTCGTTCGTCGTCGACGCCACGGGCGGGGCGGAGATGTCCAGCTCGGCGAGCGCGTTCCTCCGGGCGCTCGTCGCCGCGCGCGACGACCTCGCGCTCGAGCCCCCCGGCGCGGCCCTCTCCTCGTCGGACCCGAACCCGAACCCGAACCCGAACCCAGACCGGGACCAGGACCAGGGCCCGCCCCCCCGACGAAGCACGCGGTTCCCGCGCATGATGCGCCTGTACGACGCCCTGATGGGCCGGCGCGAGCGCCCCCGCGCCTCGCCGACGGCGGGCATCCCCCCCGGCCCCCGCCCCGCCCCCGCCCCCCCCGCCCCCGCCTCCTCCTCCGTTTCGTCGTCTCGTCGTCTCGAGGTGGACGCGCGCCTCGACGCCCCCCTCGCGTTCGAGGCGTTCCGAGGCGTCGCTTCTCTTCCCGCGGAGGCGGAGACGGGGGAGTCGGCGGAGACGGGGGCGTCGGGAACGCCCTCCTCGGAGCCTCCCTCCGTCCTCCGCCGACGCGGCGCCGGAGCTCCGCGCCGCGCGGGCCTCGACTTCGATCGCGTCGCGAGGGAGCTCGCGCACCTCTCCGCGCGGTGGGGCGACGAGGCGGAGGAGGAGGCGGCGGCGGCGGAGGCGGAGGGGGAGGGGGCGTCTCCGACGGGCGCTCGCGCGTCGGGCGCCGCGTCTCGCGAGCAACTCCGCCACCGCGTCTCCTTCCTCGCGGACGCGCTGCTCGCGGTGCTCCGCGAGGTGGACGAGAGAGTGCGACGCAACCAAGCGCGCGGGGGGCGCGGCGCGTTCGAGGCGTTGGGCGACGCCGCGGGCGGACCCGCGAGTAAGGAGGACGTCGCGGCGCTCTCGGAGTTTGGATTCGTCCCGGAGGAGGAATTCGCGCGCGGCGGCGACGACGCGACGGACGGCGCGTCGCGCGGGAACGGGAGCCGCTGCTTCTGCGGGCCGCAGTGTTACGTCTGCCTCGGCGAGTTCGAGCGCGGGGAGGCTGTGCGGGAGCTCCCGTGCGGGCACAGGTTCCACAGCGCGTGCGTGGACGAGTGGTTGCTCGGGAAGAGCCGGCGGTGCCCGACGTGTCGCGCGGAGGTGCCGAGGGTCGAGCGCGAGGAGGCGGCGCCGGAGGCGGAGGGAGAGGCGGCGGCGACGCCGCGTCCGTTCGGGACGCGCCCCGCGTTCCCGCTCATGCTTCCGGCGCCCGCGGAGGCGTGAGAGAGCGACGCACCGCGGGGCGGCGAATCGGAGCGACGCGTGGGAGAGTGGGGGCGCTCGACGACGTCGCGAACGAACGCGTATAAGAGCGCGTCGCCGCGTACGTAAAAAAAGTGTCTCCTAAAATTAATACGCTTTTCCGGTTTTTGGTTTTTTGCGCGTCGGCGCGCCCGAGGAGGCGGCGGCGCTCTCCGCGAACCTCCGCGCGGTTTTCTCCCTGACCGTCTCCACGTCGTCTTCCAGCGCGGCGCGCTCGATGACGAGCCTGCGTCCGTACAGGTGCGTCCCCGCGAGCGCCTCGAGCGCCGCCGAGGTTTCGCGCCGCGTCGCGAGTTCCACGAACGCGAACCCCCGGTGCGCGCCGTCAAACTTTTTGGGCAGGCGACACGACTTGAGCGTCCCGAACGGGTTAAACAGCTTCTGAACGTCCCGCCGCGTCGCCTCGAACGCGACGTTGCGAACGACGATCTTCGTCGCGCTCATCCCGGGCGGGACCTTGGAGGAGGAGGAAGACTTGTTGGGGTTGGCCGATCGATCCCCCGCGCCGCCGCCGCCGCCGCCCGAGGAGAGCTCGAGCGAGAGCGCGCGTCCCTCGAGCGGTTTCCCCTGCATCGCCCTCCGCGCCGCGCGCGCGGCGTTCGGGGTGTCGAACTCGACGAACCCGAACCCGCGCGAGAGGTTCGCCCCGCCCGGGCCCTTCTGCGTCGCCACGGTCGCGGCGAGCACGCGCCCCCCCGCGGTCTGCGCGGCGCGGAGGAAGTGCGCCCTCAGCGCCGCGTCGGAGGTTTGGAACGACAGACCCTTGACGAACAGACGCGACGCCTCCTCGTCCCCGTCCTCCTCCTCCTCCCCCTCCTCCGCGTCCTCCTCCTCCCCCGGCGGGCCCCCGGGACCCGCCCGCGCCCCGGGACCCGCGTCCGCCCTGGGCGCGGACCCGCCCGCGGTGGCGCTCCGGCGCGGCGCGTCGTCGGAGAAGATTCCGTGGGGCGCCCACTCCACGTACATCGGCACGTGCTTGTACCGCTTGTACGCCAACCCCTTGAACGCCTTCCGCGCGTCCCCGGGCTCGAGCCACTCCGCGATGGCCAACGCACGCGTGTCGGGCAACACCAGCCGCGCGAGAGCGCCGTGCCGCTCGCACATCGCGCGCAGGTCCTGCTCGGTCGTCTCGTACGGGAGGTTCTTCAGCAGAATCGCGCACCCCGAGCGCCGCACGGCGGAGGCGCTCGCGCCCCCCGCCGCCTTGGCGCCGCCCGCGGCGGCGGCGCGCTCGAGCGCCTTCACGTCCGCGCCCGCCTCCTCCAGCTGCGCCTTGGTCTCGGCGATGATCTGCGCCTCCCCGAGCGCGAGCCGAACGGCGACGTCCGCGTCCCCGGACTCGAGGAGCTCGGCTTTGGTCACGCCGTACTTCTCCGCCACCGCCGCCGCGACGGTGTCTTGGCGCATGAAGAGCGAATTCCACGCCGCGCGGTTCGTCGCCGCGTCCGACTTTAACTTCGCGTCCCTGGAAGCCTTGAACCCGCCGCGTCCCTCGGCGCCGTCCTCGGGGGTGCCGTCGTCGCCGGGCTGTTCCTCGCCCGCGTTCCCGACGCGGCCGACGCCGCCCATGACGGCGTCGGCGGCGGGCGGGCGCTTCGCGGGGAGGACGTGCATCAGCCGGCCCTGGAAGATGGTCCCGTCCGCCTCCTCCATCGCGCGGACGCCGTGCTCGGGGAGGGCGTACGTGACGTACGCCAGGCCCTTGCTCCGCCGCGTCGCGCGGTCGACGATGACGTGCACCGCGGTCAGGGCGCCGAACTCGGCGAACCGCTCGGCCACCTCCTCCTCCGTCGCCGTGAACGGGAGGTTGCGGACGAACACCCGACCCGTGTCCGCCACCGCCTCCATGTCCGAAGCGAGAACCTTCTCGCGCGACGCGCCGAGCCCCGACGCCCCGACGCCCGACGCCTTCTCGCCTCCGGCCTCGCCTCCGGCCTCGTCGGCATCCTCGTCGTCGCCGTCGTCGTCCTCCTCATCCTCATCCTCATCCTCCTCGTCCTCGTCCTCGTCCTCGTCGGTGTCGCTGAAGGTACCGGAGCGTTTTTTCAGGTACTCCATGTCTGACACCCCCTCGTCATCCGCGACGTCGTCCGAGTCCGCGTCCGAGGACTCGGAGGCGTCTTCGTCCTCCGAGTCCGCGTCCGAGTCCTCGTCCGAGTCGGTGAAGGTTCCGTCCCAGGCCTGCTTCTTACGCGCGTCCCGCGGTTCGGCCCCCGCCGGTTTCATTTTTTTCACCCCCTTGGCCGTCCCTGCCTTGCCGACGTCGTCGTCGAACGTGTTGTCGTACGCGTCGTCGTCGCTCCCGTCGTCGTCCTCGAACGCGGGCTTCTCCCCGTGAGAAGCCCCCGGGTCGCCCGCGTCGCCCGCGCGCGGGACCGCCGGGTCCCGGTCGCCCTCCGCGCCGGCGTGGGCGACGGCGTCTTGGTTATCCCAGATGCGGCCTTTACTCCGCGGCGCCATGAGCTGCATGAACTCGGCGAGCTTCGGGTCCGCGGCGATCTTTTCCTCCAGCGCCCTCTCCGCCGCGTGCTTCTTCGCGTTCTTCATCTTCTTGAGCTCGCGAACGCCGATGAAGCGGTCCGGGTCGTTCGCGGAGTCTTTGTCGCCTCCTCTCGTGCCCTTCTTCGCGCCGCCTTCGGCGGATGCCGATCTCGCGTGCGCGCTCGAGCCCTCCGAGTGCCTCGACCAGGGGCGAGGGAGCGCCGAGGACTTGACCGCGCGCGCGTACTCGACGGAGATCTTGGACGTGTCCACGAACGTGTTGTTGAAGTACTCGAGCGCGGACGTCGCCTCGGCGGTGGTCTTGAACCCCACGAACGCCATCTGGCGCGACTTGCCGTCCCTGGGAGGTGCGGGGGGAGGGAGGAAAACGGCGCGAGGAAGCGGCGGCGGCGGCGTCAGAGGGGCGGCGGGGGAGGTGGGCGGGACGGAGGGCGGGAACGCGGGGGAGACCCGGGGTCGTCCGCGAGGCGCGCGCGAGGAGAGAGAAAGGCGGGACGCGGCGTCCGGACGCGCGCGAGGGCTCGGACGACGCCGAGGTCGAGAACGGGGGCGAGCGAGGGAGGCGCGGACGCACCCCGTCTTCATGATCTTCGCATCCGTCACCAAGCCGCGCTCGGCGAAGTGCTCGCGGAGGCGGTCGAGGGTGAGGTGCTTGGGAATGTTCTTCACGCACAGGCGCGAGGAGGGTGGCGCCGGCTCCTCCTCCTCGCCCCAGTACGGCAGCGCCTCGCCGCCGGGAGCGCCGGCCTCCGTCTCCGCCATGGGGCTGGCGAACGGAGGTGCGCACGAGAGCGGCGCGGCGCGAAATGTGCGCCGGCGCCGACTTTCTCGGAAGGCTCAGCGAATCTCGGAACCGCGGCGCCGTCCCCGGCGCGCGATTGAGCTGACGGGTCTCGAGTCCCGAATCCAGGAGCAACGAGGAGGAGAGAAGAACGAGACCAATGCGCGAAATCCAAATGCGGGCGTCGTCACTCGGACGCGCGCGCGCCCGTCGCCTTCTCGCTCTCCCCTCGTCCACCGCGGGGCGCGATGACCTGGCCGTACTGGATCGACCACGAGCAGACGCGCATCCACTCGGATGGGCGCCCGATGACCCCCCCCAAGGGGAAGAAGGACATCATGATCCTCTTCGGCCCGCCCGGGTCGGGGAAAGGCTCGCAGGCGCCGAAGATCGTCGCCGAGATGGGCATCCCGCAGCTCTCCACCGGCGACATGCTCCGCGCCGCCGTCGCCGCGGGCACCGAGATCGGCGTTCAGGCCAAGTCCGTGATGGAGTCCGGCGGCTTGGTCACCGACGACCTCGTCGTCGCCATCATCAAAGACCGCATCGAGGAGAAGG
>MDSW01041656.1_pt1 | contig 14956 bp, 16 predicted proteins | sample 811171 | NCBI WGS metagenome assembly MDSW01 (sample SAMN05326641, study PRJNA326480) | marine metagenome | isolation source: seawater | place: Atlantic Ocean: North West | collected 2012 | reverse complement strand
TTAAAATGTATCGTATTTTTTTTAGGCGTATTTACCTTCTCACCTGTTTTTGGATTTCTTGATATTCTAGCCTTTTGTATATGGGTTGACCAAATGCCAAACCCTCTCAGTTCTACTCTTTCTCCTCTATGTAGAGCTTGTTTAATCTCCTTGAAAAATATATCTAAAAACTTCTCAAGATCTTTTTTTAAAAAGTTTGGATAATTATCTGTTAGTTGTTTTAAGAGCTTTGATTTTACAATAGCCAATTTAGCTTATTTTTTTTTATCTTTTTTATTTTTTCCAAAAACATCAAGCAATGATGAGAAAGGAAGATTTTTTCCTGAAAGAGGAGAACTAAATTTAGTAACAGCTTCCTTATTTTGTAATTCCTCTAGTAGCTTAATACTCAATGTTACTTTTCTCTTCTCAGTGTCTATTGCGGCTATGGCCGCATCAATTCTTTCAGAGCCTACAAATCTTGATGGTCGTGCATCTGCTGCGTTAATAGCTATTTGTGATTTTTTTATGTAACAATCTGCTTCATAGCCCTCTGGTCTTACAACTAGACCTTTAGCGTCAGAAGAAATGACTTGTACTGTAATTGTGTCGTTAACTTTTTTTTCTTTAAAAAAGGCAATAAAAGGATCCTCTTTCATTTGCTTTAAACCAATTCGAATTTTTTGTTGATCTAGCTTAACCTCGAGAACTTTTACTTTTAATCTATCTCCATTCTTATATTTCTTTAATTCTTCCTCACCATTTTTTGAATAACTTAAGTCATTGGCGTGTAGAAATGCATCTATATCTATGTTATCTAATTTTAAATATATTGCATATTCATTGATACTGTTAATTGTTCCTTCAACTTCACTTCCAACAGGATAATCTTTTTCAATTTTGTCAAATGGATTATCTTGAGTTAATCTATGTGATATAGCTATTCTTCTTTTTTCTTTGTCAATTTCAGTAATAATACAATCAATTTCATCACCCACATTAAACATTTTTTTTGCAGAAGTTGTTTTTTTAGTCCAACTTAGTTCACTAGTGTGTAAAAGAGTGCTTAACCCTGGTTCTAATTCACAAAAAGCACCAAAATCCATTAGCTTAACTACTTTGACTTTATATTTTTTATTTAGTTCGTAGTTTGAAATATTATCAAAAGGATCTTTAGACAGTTGTTTAATAGAGCATCCAACTTGCAATTTTTCTTTGTCTACTGAAATTACAAGTAGATCATGTTTTTCACCAACATTAAAGACTTCCTCCGGATGGTTAACTCTTGAATAACTTATTTCTTGAAGATGGACCAATACATCTAGCTCAGAATTGACATCAAAAAAACATCCAAATGAACTATAGCCTTTAACAATTGCACCTTTAATTATATCTCCAACTTTATATTTTTCGACTATTTTAGCTTTATCCACTTTTTTATTTGATGAGATTATTGCTCTTCTGGAAGTACAACAATTACCTCTTATGCGATCTAGTTTTATTATAGCTGCTTTAAAAGGGACTCCCATTAAATGAGATATATCTTTTAATGGTTTATCTGATATTTGACTACCTGGCATAAAAGTTAGGCTTTTTGTTTCAATGTGTTCAGCTATTACACCGCCTTTACATTTACTAATTATTTTAACATTTATTGGCTCTTCTTTTTCGTAGGCCGCAACCAATTTATCCCACCCACTAATTTTTTGTGCTTTAGAAGCTGATACTAAAACTTCTCCATTTTTATCTTCTATACGTTCTAAAAGTACCGAAATATTTTCACCTAACTTGATTTTATCTGACATACCCATAGTTTTTAACTCATTTATATCTAGGACCGGTTCTGATTTTAAACCATCAATGAATAAAAAAACAAATTTATCACTAATTTTAGTTATCTTACCCTCAATAATTTTTCCTTCTTCAATTTTATTTTTTGATAGCTGACTGTTAAGCAGGTTTTCGAATTCTTTAGATGCTGGCGTGTCTAATTGGTTATAAATTTCCATTAATATTTAATTTTTTATCAATTATTTTTTTTATTTGTAAAAAACATGCTCTTTTAGTTAAATTTTCGCTATTAATCAACATCGAATATTTTTTAGTAAGAGGTGAGTTTTTTCTATTATAATCACTTTTATCTCGTTTTTTTATGCTTTTTAAGACCATATTAAAGCTTATTTTCTTATTTAATCTTTTTAACTCTAGGTATCTTCTTTTTGCTCTAGTTTTGATATTTGCAGTTATAAAAAATTTAAAATCAGCATCTGGAATAATTTTGTAAGTTATATCTCTCCCATCCAAACAAGAACCATTATATTTTTTAGGTGGATAATAGGCACAATTAATTTGAAATTTATGTACTAATTTTCTTATTTTTATATCTTTAGCAATTATTGAGGCATATGCACCTACTTCATCTGATAGTAAATTTTTATTTTGGAGACTTTTAATTTTTAGTTTTTTGATTTTTTTTTCTATGTAAGAATAACCATATTTCTTTGGATCTTTTAGTTTTATCATTGCTATTAGTCTATAAATTTTACCTGTATCTAAATATAACAAATTATAATGTTTAGATATTAGTTTTGCTTGTGTTCCAGCTCCTGCAGCAGCTGGGGAGTCAATTGCTACCTTGATATTTTTTTTTAATCTGATCAATTTATTTTTCCTCCAAGGTTTTTAATAATTTTTAAAAAAGATGGAAAAGATGTATTGATTGAGTCAGAATCATTAATTTTCCACTTACCACCTAAGGTTAAAGCTGCTATTGTAGTCATTGCCATTATTCTATGATCTTTTAAATAGTTTTTAATTTCATAACTCTTATTTAATTTTAGATTTGGATTTCCATAAATTTTAATAGAATGATTAGTAAGTTTTGTTTTAATTCCAATCATATTTAAAATTTTAGACCCCCAGTCTAACCTTCTGCTTTCTTTTTGATTTAATTCTTTCAAATTTTTAAAATAAGATATTCCTTTTGCTTTTGCAGCAACAAGAAAAATTATTAGAAACTCATCTATTGCACTACTATTATATTTTTTTGGACAATTTATTGATTTTAAGATTTTTTTACTTTTTACATAAATATCTGCTATTTGTTCACCTTTATAAAATTTTTTATTTTTAAAAACAATTTTTGCACCCATCTTATTAAGTATTGTAATTACTCCAGTTCTAGATGGGTTTATATTTACATTTTTTATAATTAAGTTAGATTTTTCTGAAAGCAAAGTTAAAACAATAAAAAAAGCACTAGAACTTATATCTCCAGGAATATTATAATTGAAGGCTTTAAAATTTTTTTTACCTTCAATTTCAATATAATCATAATTTTTGGTTTTCTTAACTTTGATCGGAATTTTAAGTTCTTTAAAAAGAATTTCTGTATGATCTCTTGATTTTTTAGCTTTAATAAAAGTTTTGCCAGAAGCTTTTAATGCCGCCAGGAGTACTGCACTTTTGCATTGAGCAGAACCTTTATTTTCAAAATATTTAATAGGTTTAATAAAATCTGTGCCTTTAATTGATATAGGTAATTTTGTTTTGTTCTTTGGGTTAAAATTTGCACCAAATTTTTTGAGAGGTTTAATTACTCTTGAAAAATCTCTTTTAGATAGACTTTTATCTCCAATTAATTTTATTTTTTTTGGAGTATTAATTAAGAGAGCTAAAATAAGTCTCCCAAATGTTCCTGAATTACCAGCATTAATAGTTAGGTTTTTTTTATAAACATAACTATTTAATCCATTTGCATTTATCTCATAATATTTCTTGTTGTGTTGAATCTTTATTCCAAGTTTTTTTAATGAAGTTAAAGAACTTAAAACATCCTCTGATTGTAATAAATTATAAGCTCTTGATTTTCCAAGAGCCATTGATGCCATTAAAACCCACCTGATTGATAGGCTTTTGTCTCCATCAACAAAAATTTTTTTATCAAAATTTTTTATTTTATTATTGAAGTAAATAGGTTTTACCATTTTACTAAGAATTAATTATATTTAAAAGAGTCGCCAAAATATGCAGATTTAGCATTAGGATCATTAATTAATTGTGATGGTGTTCCATTAGCTATAATTTTCCCGTTTGAAAGAACTATAGCTACATCTACGCACGATAATAAATCTCTTGCTTGGTGATCACATATACAAATGCCAATGTTGTTTTCCGTTTGAAGATTTACTATTATCTGCTGAAGCATTTTTATTGTTAATACATCTAGAGCAGCAAAACATTCATCAAGTAAGAGTACTTTTGGGTTGCCTAAAAGGGCAATAGCTATGACTAATTTTTTTTTTTGCCCTCCTGATAAAAATTTAGCCTTAACATCTCTAACGGGATCAAGTTCAAATTTTGCTATTAAGTCATCAATTTTTTGACTTCTTTCTTTGGCATCTTTAATTAAAATTTCTGCTATTGCTTTTAAATTATCTGTTAATGTTAAATCATGAAAGTATCCACCATGTTGAGGAACATATCCAATTTGAAATTTTGTTGTTCTTAAATAAATAGGGTAGTTCGTTGCATTTATGTTATTAAAAATTAATGAACCATAGTCAGGTTTAATTAGCCCTGTTATTAGATTGAATATAGTTGATTTACCCACACCATTAGGTCCCAACATCCCAAGTATTTCACCTCTATTAATGTTGAATGAAACATTATCAAGAATTTGTCTTTTACCGAAAGATAATGATATTTTTTTTAAAGATACTAAAGGTTTTTGCTGTTTAAAAGATTTAATTCTAAACTTTTTTATAATAGCCATTATTTTGATATTAAAATTTTAATTTTTTTTGATTTATCTTTCATAAAAATTTTATTGTTTTTTGTAATTAAGTCCATTTCAAATTTATCTGCATAAAGCTTGGTATCTATATTTTTATAAATCAAATTATCTGACATTGTTACTAAATTTGACTTAAATAACAAATTTAATTTATCTCCAGTTATCTGGTGTGTTAAATGTCTTAAAAAAATATTATCTCTAAAAAAAGTGTCATAGTTTTTATTGTTATAGTCAGCAAAATCAGCTTTAATAAAGATTGGATCAGAGTTATTCATATTTATAACAGCGTTAACACCTACCATAGATATTATATCTTTATCATCAAGACTAAAACTACCTTTTTTTGCATTTATTTTGTACTGATTTCCAAAATTATCTTTTGAAGAATAGCTTAAGTTTTCCATAATATTAAATGACTCAACTTCCTCTAAAACTTTTTTTTCAATATTATTAGAAATACTTTTATCTTTGATATTATCTGTTCTGTAAAAATTAAATGTTAAGAAAATTAAAATAAAAATAAAAATAAATAATAGAATTTGAATGTAAGTTTTTTTGTGCATTTAATTAACATTTGCTTCTAAAATGTTATGAATATGAATTATTCCAACGGTCTTTTTTTTAGATTTTTTATTATTTACACAAAGACATGTTATTTTTTTTGAATTCATTATTGATAAAGCTTTTGCAGCTAAAGTATCAAGATCAATACTTATTGGATTTGGTGTCATAACATTTCTTACAAATAAATTTTGTAAATTATTAGTTTTTTGACCTGCTCTTCTTATCTGCCCATCAGTAATAATACCAATAGTTTTTCTACTTCTATTTTGTACAATTAGTACTCCAAGTTTTTTTTTTGAAAGAATTTTTAATGCTTCATTCATTCTTAAATTTTCTCTAACAAAAGGAATTTTTTTACCAGTGATCATCAAATCTTCAACGGTTTTTAATTGAATACCAAGACTACCTGAAGGATGAAATTTTTTAAAATCTAGCTTACTAAATTTTTTTTTTTTCATCGAAGTTACAGCTAACGCGTCTCCAATAGCTAGCTGTACAGCTGTACTTGAAGTTGGAACAATACCCAGGCCAGCTTCATTAACTTGTGGAATAAATAATTTTATATCAGCAGCTTTATATAAAAGTGATTTTTTTTTAGAAACAATTCCAATCAATTTAATCTTATTTCTATTAGCATATTGAATAATATTTTTTAACTCTGGAGTTTCTCCTGAGTAGCTTATCAAAATAAGAACATCTTTTTTCGAAATACTTCCTAAATCTCCATGTGAACAATCACTTGCAGAAAGTGTAAAAGAAGGGCTACCCACAGAAGACAACGTGGCTGCAATCTTTGATGCAATAAGACCACTTTTTCCCACTCCGCAAACAATAATTTTTGATTGACATTTTGAAATTAAATCTACGGCTTGATTAAAAGAATTATTAATTGAATTTTTTAATTTTTTTAAAGCTTGTATTTCAAGATCAATTACATTTTTTGCAAAATTTTTGTAATTTTCTTTTTTCATTTAGTGTGACCAAATATCATCCTTAAATGAGGCTAAATCAAGATCAACTCTAGTTTTTAAAAATTTTAAACAATTTTTATATAACTCTTCTCTGTTTTCTCTCAAAAGAATTTTGTTAAGTGACTCATGTATTTTATGTAAATAGATTACATCGTTCGCACAATATTTTAATTGTGCTGTAGTCAGTTCTCCACCAAAATCAGAACTCTGTTGTTGTTTACTTACATCTATTCCAATAATTTCTTTAATTAAGTCTTTTAACCCATGTCGATCAGAAAATGTTCGCGCCAATCGACTACACAACTTAGTACAATTAACATTTTCAACATCCACTTTTAAATAATGTTTTATATGAGCCATATCAGCTCTCGCATAATGAAATATTTTAGTAACTTTTTTATTTGCAAGTAATTTGACTAAATTAGGGGCGACATAATCTTTTCTATTTAACTGAATTATATGTGCGTCTAAATTACCCGAGGATAATTGGATAAGGCACAAAGGGTCTCTTTTTACATTCAATCCCATAAATTCGCCATCGATAGCAACTGAGTTGCCTAAGTCTATATCTTCTGGTAGATCATTCTTGTGAACTTTAATATCAACACTCATAATTAATTATATATATATGAAACCAAAAAATTGTCTAATTTTTGGCGCTAGTGGCCAGATTGGAAGGAATTTAATTAGAAAGTTGACTAAAAATAATTATAAAGTCACAGCTGTAACTCGGAACCTTCATCAAAAAGGGTATGTTTTAAAGACTCAAGCTAACCCTGGTTATATTGATATTATTCAAGCTAATATATTTGACGAAGATAAAATTAGAAAATTAATGAAAGAGGCCGATATATGTATTAATTTAATTGGAATCTTATACGAAAAAAATATTGCCAATAGTTTTATTAACATACATGAAAAATTTCCTTCTTTTTTATCTAACCTTTGTAATGAGTATAAACTTGAACAGTTTATTCACTTATCAGCAATGGGAATTGAAAAAGCAAAGGATTCTTTTTATGCACAAAGTAAGCTTAATGGTGAGATAAATATAGAAAAAAACTTTAGTAGATCAGTAATTTTAAAACCTAGTATTGTTTATTCAGTAGACGATTCTTTTACAACAAATTTTATGACTCTTCTTAATAGAATTCCTATTTTTCCATTATACTATAATGGTAAAACAAAATTTATGCCCATTTATTGTTCTGATTTAACAGAAATAATTTATCAAGTTATCGTCCAAAACATAAGACCAGGAAAAATTGAATGTATTGGTAATGAAACACTTACACTAAAAGAAATTTTACAAAAACTTTTAAAACTTATAGGAAAAAAAAGATTATTGTTTCCAATGCCTTTGTTGTTAGCTAAATTAACTGCATCTTTTTTTCAATTGTTTTCAAAACCATTAATTACATTAGATCAATTAAGAATATTAAAATATGATAATATTAAATCTGAAAAATTTAAAAATAATTTTGATCTTAATATACCAGCACTTTCAAACTTTGATTCAGAAGTTAAAAAATATTGTTATATGTGGACAGAAGCAGGTCAGTTTTCTCAAGATAAATATAAAAAATAAAATTATTACTTTATAAAATGATTCTAAATATTATATTTTTTATAATTGTACTTATTTTTTTATTTGTAATTTTTCTTATATCAAAAGCATTAAATAGAGGTATCAAGGCTAAAAGTGAATTTAGATTAAAAAAAAAATTTAAAAAAATGAAACCTAATATTGTGATTGAAATTGAAAAATTAAAAAAGTTAAGAGACAATAAGACTTTAAGTGAGATAGAATTTAAAAAAGCAAAAAATAAATTATTATCTGATTTATAAAAGAAATTAATTATTAAGCAGAGTTAATTTTTTTTTCTATATATTTAGGTATTTCGTCATCCTTATTAACTGCAGGATCTTCTTTTTTACCTTTTGGCTGGAAGGCATACAGTAAGTGTAATTTACAATAAGAAAAATCTTTTAATGATGTTCTGCCGCAAAAATAAAATGTACTCTCATTTGGGTGACCACTTGGCCATTTGCAGGTATTTTCATCAAGCTCTTCAAGCTGTTTTGGATTTTCTGGTTCAAAATCTTTTTCTATAAGTAAAGATCTAAATTTACTTTTTCTTATTTTTTTTGATGTAGAATCATCTTCTTCATCTATTTTTTTTGTGTTTAAATTTTTGGAACTTCTTGATTTTATTTTGGCAGATAAGTTTAATCTATGAGCTTTTCCAATTACGGCATTTCTGCTCATACCACCAATCATCTCTGCTATTTGACTTGCAGTATTTCCTTTTCCCCATAATTCCTTCAATTTTTCTATTTTTTGGTCTGTCCAACTCATAATTACTTTATTTTGTGTATATTAGAATACTTATAACTATATGTAGATATTCATAACTAAATTTAAAAGGCAAGTTAATTTATCGTTTTTTTCACAAATATTTAAAAAAAACGCTATGAATATTTACTCATGGTTGAATTACAAAAAAAATATCATATAGGGGTAAGAAGGTTCGGTTTTATAAACTTTATCGGGTTTAAAAGTTTGTGGTATAAAGAATGCCAAAGATTTTTTGTAGTTTGGGCCCAAACTCTACTTTCACCGTTAATTTCTAGTTTATTATTTTTATCCGTCCTTACTTTAGCTCTAGGCAATGATAGAGGAGAAGTTTTAGAACATTCTTTTATCAGTTTTTTAGCTCCAGGATTGATTGCAATGAGTATTGTGACACAATCATTTAGTCATTCTGTGTCGTCGTTAATGATCGGAAAAATTCAAGGCAACATAGTTGATATGCTATATGCTCCATTATCAGCACTAGAAGTATCATTTGCAATTATATTAGCTGCGGTGACTAGAAGCCTGCTCATTGCTATTATTTCGATAGCAGTATTTTCATTTATTATTGAAATTCATTTTTTTAGTTTTTTCTATATTTTTATCTTCGCATTTTTAAGCTCATTTATTTTAGGAGCGCTAGGTTTTTGCTCAGGTTTGTGGGCTGAAAAATTTGATCATACAGCTACAGTTACAAATTTTATTATCACACCTCTGAGTTTCCTTTCAGGTGTTTTTTATTCAATAGATAGATTGCCTGTTTTTTTTAAATCATTAAGCTATGTTAATCCATTTTTCTACATGATTGATGGTTTTAGATATGGATTTTTAGGAGTTTCAGATGGATCAATAAGTTTTGGACTAACTTATTTAACAATCCTTGCGGTATTAATATGGTTTCTTGCGTTTTATCTTTATAAAATAGGTTATAAAATAAAAACATAATACTAATGAGTTCCTTATTAAAAAATTATAATAGAAGAAAAATTTCATTTAAAAAAGGTAAGGGAAGTTTTATTTTTACTAAAAATGGAAAAAAATATTTAGATTTTGTTCAAGGAATAGCAGTAAATTCACTAGGACATGCAAACCCACATTTAATAAAAGCAATTAATAGTCAGGCTAAAAAGATTTGGCATGTATCAAATGCTTTTATGATACCAGAAGGTGAAAAATTAGCTAAAAAATTAACTCAAAAAACATTTGCTGATTTTGTTATGTTTCAAAATAGTGGTACAGAAGCAACTGAAGCAGCAATAAAAGTAGCCAGAAGATATTTTTATTCAATCGGTAAACCAAAAAAAAATAGAATTCTGTGTATAAAAAATTCTTTTCATGGAAGAACATTAGCGGCAATTTATGCTAGTGGATCAAAAAAGATGACAGAAGGATTTGGTCCTAAAATAGATGGATTTGATCATTTTGAATTTGGAGATCATAAATCTTTAAAAAAATCTATAACAAAAAAAACTGCTGCGATAATGATCGAAACTATTATGGGAGAAGGAGGAATTAAAGTAATTCCAGATTGGTGTTTAAGAGACTTAAGAAAACTTTGCAATCAAAAAAAAATTTTGTTAATTTTAGATGAGGTACAATGTGGAATAGGGAGATCAGGAAAATTTTTTGCTTTTGAACACGCACGTGTAAAACCTGATATTGTGCCAATTGCAAAAGGAATAGGTGGAGGATTTCCACTAGCTGCAGTTTTAATGACAAAAAAAGTGGCAAAAGCAATGACCCCAGGAACCCATGGCTCCACTTTTGGTGGAAATCCATTAGCAATGTCAGTTGGTAACGCTGTTTTATCTCAGATATATAAAAAGGGATTTCTTAAAAATGTTCAAAATATATCCAAATATTTTAATTTAGAACTAAATAAAATTAAAAAAGAATATCCTGATATAATTAAAGAAGTTAGAGGTGTTGGTCTTTTAATAGGCCTACAATTGTTTAAAGATCAAACAAAATTTATTCAAAAATTAATGGATAATAAACTTCTCACAATTAGAGCAGCAGAAAATACAGTAAGAATCTTGCCACCATTAACTGTTAAAAAGCAAGAAATAGATTTAGCCATTAAAATTATAAAAAAAGTTTGTAATAATTTCTAGTAGAATGAAACATTTTATTAACCTTAAAGATATACCGGCCATTGATCTTAGAAAAATAATTGTAGAGGCAAAAAAAAGAAAAGACAAAAGAAATAAATTTAGTACCCTTGATATTGATAAAGATAATCCTTTAAAAGGAAAATTACTTATTCAAATGTTTGAAAAAGCAAGTTCAAGAACACGATTAAGTTTTTATCTTGCAATAAAACAATTGGGTGGAGGAACCATAACTATTAAGGCTAATGAATTACACTTGGGAAAAGGTGGAGAAAGTTTAGCTGATACGGCAAAGATTTTATCAACTTATGGTGATGGTTTTATGTTAAGAACTGATAGTGATAAAAAAATAAAAGAATTTAGCAAATATTTAACAATACCTGTTATTAATGGATTAAGCCCCTCATCACACCCCACGCAAGTATTATCTGATATTTTTACTGTTGAAGAAATTAAAAGAAAACCTATTTCAAAATTAAATATCTGTTGGATCGGAGATTCAAATAATGTTCTCAATAGTTTAATAGCTGCGTCAGTTAAGTTTTCTTTTGCATTAACTATTGGTTGCCCTAAAAATTATAAACCCAAAAAATTTATACTTGATTGGGTAAAAAAAAATAAAGGAAAAGTTACAATTTATAATGATGCTCAAAAAGCAGTAAAAAATGCTGATGTTATTTTTTCAGACAAGGTTATTTCCTTAAATGATAGAGTTAATAAAAATAAAAAAATTAAAGATTTTAAAAAATTTAAGATTAATTCCAAATTAATTAGTTTTGCTAAAAAAGATGTAATTTTTTTACATTGTCTTCCTAGAGGAACTGAAGTTTCAGATAAGGTTTTTTTAGGAAAAAACTCAAAAGTATGGCAACAAGCTCTTAATAGAGTTTATGTACAAAAAAGTATTTTATTATATTGTTTTGAAAAATTAAGGTAACGGATTTGGATTGTCACCATTTTGATTTAAGTACATTATAACTGAAGCTCTATCTTTTTCTTCTTTTAATCCTGCATATGCCATTTTTGTTCCTTTGATCCAGCTTGCTGGTTTAATCAAAAAACCATTTAGCTCTTCAAAAGACCATTCTTTGCCATAAGATATTAAAGATTTGGAATACTTATAATCTGAGACACCGCCTACAGCTCTTCCAACTACATTATAAAGAGCTGGACCAATTTTATTTCCACCATCCTTGTTTATAGAATGACAAGCTGCACATTTTTTAAAAACTTTCTTCCCATGTTCAAGATTACCCAAAGCCATAAGTGACATGATATCAATTTTTTCATCTTTGCTTGCAGAACTACTAGTTGATGCAGATACTAATTCTACTTTATAACCAGGTTTTTCTGGTTTATTAACATGAAATACGCTATCAGAAACTTTACTTACTCCAATAGTAATTGCTACAACTAGTATAATAGCAGCTATAATCTTATTTATTTCGAACGAATCCATATTAATTATTATTTTTTGAACGTATAACATGATAATTTAAAAAATACCTAATTTTTAGAATATTATTTTGCGTCTGTTAGACGCATAAATCTGGTAAGTTAAAGTATGCCTAAAACATTAATTTTAATCCCCTCTAGAATGTCTGCAACAAGACTTCCGGGCAAACCTCTTTTAAAAATCAATAATTTATCTATTATTTCACATGTCGTAAATAAAGCAAAAAACACAGAAATAGGTAGAGTTGTAGTTTGTACTGAAGATCTATCAATATTAGAAGATGTCGTAAAAAATGGTGGGGAAGCAGTTTTAACTGGTAAGCACCACAAGTCGGGGACGGATAGAATTTTTGAAGGTTATCAAAAGTTAAACATCAAAGATATTGATTATATTTTAAATTTACAAGGAGATGAACCCTCTATCAATGAAAAGGATATTATAAATTTAAATAACATGATGATTGAAACTAATTCAAATATTGGAACTTTAGGAGCTGAAATTAAAGACAAAAAAATGTTTTCTAATGAAAATATTGTTAAAGTAGAAACAACAGAAAAATTAAATAATAAAAATTCATCTTTAGCAATATCTTTTAAGAGGAGTCATTCTTTTAAAGAGGAAGAAAATATTTATCATCATATAGGTATATATGCTTATAAAGTTAAAGTTTTAGAAAAGTTTATAAATTTAAATCAAACTAAAAATGAAACTCAATATAAATTAGAACAATTAAGAGCGTTAGATAATAATTTAAAAATTAATGTATCCTTAGCAAAATCATCGCCAATTAGTGTTGACACAAGAGATGATTTTGTAGCTTTAAAAAAAATTATGGAATATAAGCATTAAAATGAAAATACTTTATCAAGGATCACCTGGAGCTTACTCGCACTTAGCAGCACTTGAAGTTTATCCAAAAGCTGAAATTATACCTTGTAAAACATTTGATGAATGTTTTTCTAAAGCACAACAAGACGAAAACTTTAAAATTATTATACCTGAGTCAAATAAAACAACTGGAAATATAGGTATTGAATATTTAATTTTCAAATATCGTTTAAATATTTACGCAGAACATTTTCATAAGATTGAACACAATTTACTTGTTTTACCAGGTACTAAAATAAAAGATATTAAAAATGTATTATCACATGCTCAAGGATTGTCGCAATGTTCAAATTTTATAAAGAAAAATAATTTTACAGAAAATGTTAGAGCAGACACGGCAGGATCTGCAGAATTGATTTCAAAAAATAAAAAAATATCAGATGCAGCAATAGCTTCTAAATTAAGTGCAAAAATTTATAAATTAGAGGTTATAGCCTCTAATATTGAAAATGAAAAAGGAAATACAACTAGATTTTTAATAATGGGAAAATCTATTCAACAACCAGAATTTAAAAAGGGAAAATATATTACCTCTTTCTTGTTTAAATTAAAAAGCAAACCAGCAGCACTTTATCAATCTCTTAGTGGATTTGCTATTAATGGGGTTAACTTAACTAAACTTCAAAGTTTTCCTGAAAAAAATTCATTTGCTTCTTATTTTTTTATTTGTGATTTAGATGGACACATTGAGGAGCCAAAAGTTCAAAAATCTCTAGAAGAATTGGGACTACATTGTGAGGATTTTCACGTCTTAGGTGTTTTTAAAGCAGATCAATTTCGTGAAGAATAATTTATAAACTTTTATTGTGGAATAGAAAACATTACTGTTATAATAGTCATTGGAGGCTAGAGGTGGAAGCTGCTTGAACCCGACCAGATCTTAACGGAAGCAATCGTAGAGACAGTTATTCAGGTTCTAGTCTCCTTATAAAATGAATAAAAATACTAAAGTTTTAGCTTTAAAATATAGGCCTCAAACATTTAATGATTTGATAGGTCAAGATGTTGTTGTTACGACAATTTTAAATTCAATTAAAGAGAATAAAGTACCTAATGCATATCTTTTTACAGGCATTAGAGGAATTGGAAAAACAACAATAGCAAGAATAGTTGCGAAATCACTTAATTGTTTAAAAGGAGTAGATAAACTTTGTAAAGAAGATTTGTGCGAAAACTGTAGCGCAATTAGTGAATCAAATCATATTGATGTTCTTGAAATGGATGCAGCCAGCAAAACTGGAGTAGACGATGTAAGAGATTTAATTGAATTTTCTCGGTATGGACCAACTTCCTCCAAGTATAAAATATTTATAATAGATGAAGTTCACATGCTAAGTAAGCAGGCATTTAATGCTTTATTAAAAACTCTTGAAGAACCACCAGAATATTTAAAATTTATTTTTGCAACAACAGAAATTAAAAAAATACCTATTACTGTAGTTTCAAGGTGTCAAAGATTTGATCTTTCAAGAATTAAATCTATGGAACTTTTAGCTTTTATAAAAAAGATTTTAGAAAAAGAAAAAGGCAAAGCGACAGAGGAGGCTTTAAGACTAATTGTAAAGATTTCTGAAGGATCCGTCAGAGATGCACTGTCACTATTGGATAGAGCAATTATTGGCTTAGACCAAGGATTAGAACTTGATCTAAAGACAGCACAAACTTTTTTTGGTTATTTTGATAAATCTAATTTAATAGAATTGTTTGAAGCACTATTCGATGGAAATGAAAAAGAAGTTTTAAAAATTTATAGAAATATTTATGATCAAGGAGTAGAGCCTAAAATATTTCTAAATGATTTTTTAGAAATACTATATTATTTTAAAAATATTAATT
>MDSW01118076.1_pt1 | contig 14959 bp, 14 predicted proteins | sample 811171 | NCBI WGS metagenome assembly MDSW01 (sample SAMN05326641, study PRJNA326480) | marine metagenome | isolation source: seawater | place: Atlantic Ocean: North West | collected 2012 | reverse complement strand
TAAACTTTTTTTCCAAATTAAATAATGTTTCAAATCCATATATTTTGAAATTAAATAAGATAAAGATAATTTTAACTTACTGTCCCAACCTAATAATTCAAAAAGTTCTTGTTTATTTTTTAAGTATTGGGCTCCAAGCTCTTTATAAGAAATATCATATAATTGATTGATATTTAGCTTATTCTGTAAAATTCCAGGATATTCTTTTTCATAAAATTTTTGTGTCATAACCTGGTTTTCATCCAATGTTAAAACTATATCAATTGAATTGTTATTAAGCAAAAATTTCACATTTTTTTTTAAAAAAGAAGCATAAAAAAATACTGTATTAATTGATGTACATACAACATTTTCATATTTTATTAATTCATCATAATTTTTTTGTAAAAAATTTATGTCAGATCTTTTTCCAAATGAAACAATCTTCCAGTCTTTTTTTCTAAATACAGACAAATCTTTATTTAGATCTGCATAATATATAGAAACAGTATATGGACCAGGAAGAAGTTTCTCTGTTTCTTCAATTAATTTAGTAAAGTTAACATCTCTTTTTCTTTCATATGTACTTTTTGATGGGAATACTATAGTGCCACTACTTTTTTTATTAATTTTTTTTTGTTTTTGCATTTTATCTAAATATAAAAAAGGAGATCCTATTACATGAATATTTTTTAGACCTTTATCTTTAAGTTTATTTAAAACTCTTTCATTCCAACACAAATATGGAATAATGCTAAATCTTCTTTTTCCCAATAATTCTTCTTGAACTCTTGTTAACATTCCATGTTGTATTGCTGCAAACGTGTGAAAATCATTGACATTACAATATTTTGCCAAGATAGATCTTTGTCCATACCAATTATTATCAACAAACATTATTTAATTTGCTCTAGTCTATAATTATCAAAATTAAAAATCTTATTACAATGAGTTAAAGTAGATTCTTTGTGACTTGAAATAATTACTGTTTTTTCTTTGCCAAACGATAAAATATTTAAGAGTAAATCTTTCTCTGTCTTTGAGTCTAGCGAACTTGTTGATTCATCTAAAATTAATATCTCAGGATTTCTAAACATTGTTCTTGCAATCCCAATTCTTTGCTTTTGACCACCTGAGACTTTTAATCCATTTTCTCCAACAATTGTATTTATGCCTTCTGGATTATTATCTGTAAAATTATCAATTAAACAAATCTTTGAAATTTCTGAAATTTTTTTATCAATTTCATTTATACTCTTAGTATCTAAACCATAAATAATATTTTCTTTAATGCTATCATTAATTAAATTTATAAATTGGGGAGCATAACCAATATTTTTATACCAATTAGAGTTATTTAAATTCGTTTCTTTTGAATCAACCAAAATTTGTCCTTCCTTAGGAGGAATAAGTCCAGATATTAGATATAGTAATGTTGACTTCCCAACACCACTAGGTCCTTTAATTCCAATTTTGTCTTTTTTTTGAATTTTTAAATTTAAATTTTTCATTATTTCTTTTCCATTTGGAAATTGAAAATGGATATTTTTTAATTCTAAATTTCTTTCAAAAATAATATAATTATTTTTTAAATCGGATATCTCTATAGATTTTGATTTTAAATTTTCTATTTCTTCATTAATTTTATTTACTGATGGACTTGCATATCTTATTTTTTGAGCAGAAACTATCAGGCGATTAATAGATGGTAAAAACCTAAATGCTGAAGCAGCATAAACACTTATTAAGCCAATAAAATTATTTCCAATTTTATTATTAAATAAATAAATTAAGCTGACAAACATAATTACCCCAGCTAGTTCTACAAAAAATTTGTTACTGTCTAAGAGAATTGCTTGAAATTTATATGCTTTTGCTTGCTTAATATTAAGCTCATCAAACTTTTTTTCCATCAAATTCTCAGCAGATAATATTTTGATTTCATTAATTGTTAAAAAAGATTGTTGCATTAGGTTGATTTTGGAAGTCTCACTTTCAAGTCTGATTTTTGCCCAATAATCTGTAGGTTTTTTAGCAATATAAAAATAAACAATTATTAATCCAAATGTTACTAAAAATACAAATAGAGTAAGTTTAATATTTAAATAAAGAAGAAAAAAAAATATACCAAACATAATTGTTAGTTCGGTGATCAATGTAAAAAGTGGTAATACTGAATTTAGGGTGGCCTGGTCAATATCGGATGATATTTTTCTAATTAAATCAGAGGATCTTAGATTTATATGTTCTAAAAAATTCTTTCCTAAATAACTTTTATAAATTTTTTCTGATATATTTTTATAAAAATTAAATGCAAAATTATATTGAAAAAAAATACAACAAAGTGAAAGTAAAAATTTAAATACATATACTAACAAGAAAACAATTAAAAATAAAAAAATTATATTATTAATATTTAAATAAGATCCTAATTGCTCAAAAAATATAAAAAAATTACTGTCTTGTTTGGCTTGAGTAATAACTATTATAGCTGGCAAGATTAATGCAATGCCCAATGCCTCTAAAATTGTTAATAACAAAACAAAAAAATACATTAAATATAGTTTCGATTTTTTTTCAAAACTAAATAATTTAAATATATTAAAAATTAAATTTTTCATATTTAATAAAATTCAATTCTTATTATCATGTAATTTTTAAATTACATTTATTATTATATTTATAAATCAAATTAATTCCTTATAAGTTATTCTTAAATTTATAAAGCTACACATTTATGATAAAAACAAGTGTAATTTTTTGTGGAGGGTATGGAACAAGATTGGGATCTATAACCAAAAAAAAGCCTAAGCCCATGGTCCTAGTAAACAAAAAACCTTTCCTTGAACATCTAATAATACAACTCAAAAATTTAGGTATAAAAAAAGTTTATCTTTTAGTTGGTTATAAAAATAAACAAATAGAAAAACATTTTGAAAATGGAAAAAAATTTGGAATTAAAATAATGTATTCATTTAACAAACCAGATAAAGAAACTGGCTACAGATTGAATTCAATTAAACAGAAAATTAAGGAAGATTTTTTATTAATGTATGCAGATAATTATTGTCCAATAAATTTAGTAAGGCATTATTTATTTTTTAAAAAAAATAAAAGTTTAATCACATTAAGTATTTGTAAAAAAAAAGGGGGAAATATAAGTATTTCATCTAAAAATGTAATTAAGTACCATAAAAAAAGAAATTTAAAATCTGAGTATGTGGAAATTGGTTATATGATTTGTAGTAAAAAAATTTTTGATTTCATAAATAATCAAAATAAGAGTTTAAGTACATACTTTGTAAAAAAAAGAATTTCTAAGAGGATGAATGCTTTAGAAATAAAAAATAAATATCTTAGCATTTCAGATAAAGAAAGATTGTTAGAAACAAGACAATTTTTTTCAAAAAAAAATATTGTACTAATTGATAGAGATGGTGTTTTAAATTTAAAAAACAAAAAACATAGATATGTCCGAAATTTAAATGAATTAAAAATGAATGATAAATTAATTTCTATACTAAAGAAGTTCCCAAAATTGAAATATGTTTGTATAACTAATCAGGCAGGTATATCAACAAAGGAAATTAAGAAAACAAATTTATTAAAAATAAATAGATACATCAAAAGTTATTTAAAAAAAAATAACATTAAATTAATTGATTTTTTTGTATCTACAGCTCACTTCAAATCTAACAACTTTTATAGAAAGCCAAATCCTGGTAATTTTCTCAAAGTAGCTGCAAAATACAAATTAATTTTAGATAAAACATTTTATATTGGCGATGATCCTAGAGATGTAATAGCCAGCTATAATTCAAATTCAAAGTGTGCTTATATTGGTATAAAAAAAGATTTAAAAAAAATTATGAAATCTGATATGAAAAACGTAGTTATAAATAATCTGTCAAAAGCGCTATCACTTAAAAACAAATCAGAATATTGATATGAAAATTTACATGAAAAAATATTTGGAAAAAATTGATCAAAATTTAAATGAATTAAATTATAAGGATTTTAGTAAATTTGTTGAGTTAATTAAAATTGTAAAGAAAAAAAATAGTAAAATTATATTTGTAGGAAATGGAGGTAGTGCTGCAATGGCATCACATGCAAGTGTCGACTTTACAAAAGCTTGTAAAATAAGGTCTGTTAATTTCAATGAAGCAGATTTATTAACCTGTTATGCTAATGATTTTGGTTATGAAAATTGGGTTAAAGAAGCCCTTAAATCATATGCTTTAAAAGACGACCTAATAGTATTATTTAGTAGTAGCGGTAAATCCAAAAACATGATTAATGGTGCAAAATACTGTAAACAAAAAGGTCTCAAACTTGTCACTTTTACTGGTTTTAATAGTTCAAATCCATTAAGAAAAATTGGTAACTTAAATTTCTGGGTAAATTCAAAAAAATATAACTTTGTTGAAATGACACATCATATCTGGGTTTTAATGGCAGTAGATTATTTATCAAAATAAAATGAAAATAAAAAATATTTTAATAACTGGTAATCTTGGTTACATTGGCAGTGTTTTAACGCCGTTGTTAACAAAAAAATATAATGTTAGAGGATATGATATTGGTTATTTTGCTAAATGTAATTTAAAGAAAATTGCAAGTGTAAAAAATTTTAATCAAAAAATTAAAGACATAAGACTTATTAACGAAAACGATTTAGCTGACATTGATTGTGTCGTTCATTTAGCTGCACTTTCAAATGATCCTATCGGGCAATTCAATACAAAAATAACTTATGATATTAACTATAAAGGAACTGTAAAATTAGCGAATTTATCAAAAAAAATGGGTGTAAAAAAATTTATTTTTGTTTCATCACAAAGTATTTATGGAATATCAAAAAAAAATGAATTTTTAGATGAGTATAATAGTAAAAAAAGTCCTGTAACCGCATACGCAAAATCTAAAATGATGTCTGAAATATATCTAAGTAAAATAAAATCTAAAAATTTTAATGTTGTTTTTTTGAGACCATCAACAGTATTTGGTGCAAGTCCAAGATTAAGAACTGATATAATATTAAACAATTTTTTATTAAATGCATATTATAATAAAAAAATAACAATTTTGTCTGATGGTTTGCCTTGGAGACCTGTGTTGCATGTAGCTGATTTGTGTAAAGTAATTAAAAATTTAATTGATAAAGATTATAAAAATATAAACGGTAAATCATTTAATATCGGCTTAAAAGGTGGAAATTACAGAGTTGTCGATCTGGCAATAAAGGTTCTAAAAAAACTTAAAAATACTAAAATAGAAATTGTAAATTCTCATGATAAAGATCAAAGGACCTACATGGTTTCATTTAAAAGAATATATAAATTATGTGGTAAAAATATTATATCAAAAGATATTGATTTTGGAATTGATGAGTTAATGAAATTTTTTAAAAATATTAAAATGAATAAAAACTTAATACATAAAAAAACTATAAGAATAAATCAGCTTAAATATCTTATAAAGAAAGGTGTAATAAATAAAAATCTTGAAATTAATTAAAACAAAAATAAAGGGTGTATTTATGATAAAACACAGCCCTTTCAAAGATAAGAGGGGATCCTTTACAAGACTTTTCTGCGAAGAAACAATAAATAAAAAAATTAAGTTTAAAATTAAACAATCAAATTTATCAAAAAATAAAAAAAAATATACTCTAAGAGGATTTCATTATCAGATAGGAAAAAATTCTGAAAATAAAATAATCAAATGTCTAAAAGGTAAAATTTTTGATATTGTTGTAGATTTAAGAAAGAGTTCTAAAACTTATTGTAAGTACTTAATATTCAAATTAAGCAATAACTCAAACAAATCAATTCTTTTACCTAAGGGATGTGCAAATGCATTTCTAACTTTGGTTGATAATACTGAAGTTTTGTATTATACGGACAACTTCTATAATAAAAATTATGAAAAAGGTATTAGATTTGACGATCCATTTTTTAATTTTAAATGGCCTATTCAGCCAAAAGTAATATCAAAAAAAGATAAAAATTATACTAACTATAAATAAGAATGAACTGGTCAAGAAAAGCTAAAAAATATACTGGAGTAAATTTAGTTGAGGATAGTAACAAAAGTGATCAATTAAGAACAAAGATACTTGAACTTACTTCTGAATATTTTGATTTAGTGCATAAAAAAAAAGAATTTATACCAAATGAAACATTTGTTGCTGCATCAAGTAAAGTCTTAGATAAAAACGATTTAAAAAATCTAGTAGACTCAAGTCTAGACTTATGGCTTACAGCAGGAAGATACGCAGACGATTTTGAAAAAAGATTACCCAAAAAATTTGGTACAAATTTTGCGTCCTCAACAGTTTCAGGATCAGCCGCAAACTTATTGGCATTTTCTGCTTTAACTTCAGATTATTTTGGAAAGAAAAAAATTAAAGATGGCGATGAAGTTATAACAGTTGCGGCTGGTTTTCCAACTACTGTTGCGCCTATAATTCACAATAGATGTATTCCTGTTTATTTGGATGTAGATTTAGATACATGCAATATAAAAACTTCTGAGCTAAAAAAAGCACTTACAAAAAAAACAAAAGCAGTATTTCTTGCACATACTTTAGGCAATCCATTTGATTTAAAGACTATTTCAAAGTTTTGCAAAGATAATGACTTATTTTTAATAGAAGATTGTTGCGATGCATTTGGATCTAAATTTGATGGAAAACCTGTTGGAACTTTTGGAAATTTTGCATCTTTAAGTTTTTACCCTGCTCATCATATAACTACTGGAGAAGGAGGTGCAGTTTTATACAACGATATAAAAATGAAAAGAATAGTAGAATCATTCAGAGATTGGGGTAGAGACTGTTGGTGTCAGACAGGAATGAATAATACATGTGGAAAAAGATATTCCTGGAAACTTGGAAAACTTCCTGAAGGTTATGATCACAAATTTGTTTATAGCCATGTAGGATACAATATGAAAATTACAGATATTCAAGCAGCATTAGGATGCAGCCAGTTAGAAAAAGTAGATATGTTTATAGAAAAGCGGAAACATAACTTTAAGTATTTGTTTAATAAATTTAAAGAAGAAAAATTAGATAAACATTTTATATTACCTAGGGCACTTCCTAAATCTGATCCTAGTTGGTATGGTTTTTTACTAACTATAAAAAATCAATCAAAAATAAATAGAAATGATTTAGTAAAATATCTCAACTCAAAAAGAATTTTAACTAGATTACTCTTTGCTGGAAATTTAACAAAACAACCTGGTTACATGAATAAGAAACATAGAGTTGTTGGAAATTTAAATAATACAGACAAGATAATGACAGATTCTTTTTGGGTAGGAGTGTGGCCAGGTCTAGGTCAAAAAGAACTAGACTTTATTACACATGAAATAAAAAAATATATATTAAATAACTAATAAAATTGTCAATGAAGATTATTTTAACTGGTGCTACTGGTTTTATAGGTTCAAATTTACTAAAAAAACTTTCATCTAAATCAAATTACAAAATTTTATGTATCTCAAGATCCAATTTATATAAAAAAAATTCGAAAAATATATTTTTTGTAAAATCAGATTTAGGTAACCTAAAAAAAAATTCAAAATTTATTTCTAAGTTTTGTCCTCAAATTCTAATTCATTTAGCTTGGGACAAGATTCCTAACTTTAATAGTCATAATTCAAAAAATAATGAAAAAAATTCAAAAAAATTAATAGACTTTGTGTGTAAAAATACTGAAGTCAAAAAAATTATTATAGCAGGTAGTTGTTTTGAAATTAGAAAACCAAATAACACTTATAAATATTTTGTTAATGCGAAAAAAAATATTTTGAGTTACTTAAAAAGTAAATGTAAGGAATATAAAATTCAATACAATTGGCTAAGAATATTCTATGTTTATGGACCTGGTCAAAGAGAAAAATCTATTATTCCATATCTGATCTCTTGCTCAAAAAAGAATGAAGTTGCCGAAATTAGAGAACCGAGTAAAAGACACGATTTTATTTTTATTGAAGATGTGTGTGACGCTATTATAAATACAATTAAATATTCAAAAAGATCTAAAATTGACGATATAGGATCGGGAAAAGTAATAAGTATTAAAAAAATAATTTATTACTTAAAAAAAATATCAAAAAATAATATTTTAATAAAAACAAAAAAAAAAACAAACTTTAAGAAAGATAAAATAATCAAAGCAAATATAAAAAATACTAAAGAGAATATCAAATGGTCAGCAAAAACTAAAATCGAAAAAGGTATTAAGATGACTTACAATTTATTTTAATTTAATTGTATTTTGAAGTTCACTAAAATCTAGTTTGTTAATATTTTTTTTATTTAATTCACTTAAATATGAAACCATTTTTAAGTTTATATTGTTGAAATCAAGACTTTTATATTTATCAAAAAAATTTATTCTTAAGAATTTCTTTTTAAAAGACTTCAATACAAGATATCTAAAATACACTTTTTCAAATCCAGCTGTACTTCCTAAGTCTAGAAAAATAAAATTTTTATAAAAAACATTGTCCATAATTTTAGTTCTATCATCCCAATCTTGAAGATAAAAATTTTTATTTTTCAAAAGAATAATTGACAAACAATTCCTAAAAATTATTTGTGACATAAAGTATTTTTCATAAATAGGAAGTCTTTCATATTTTTTAGAAATCAAAAAATTAGAAAATTTATCAATTAATAGGTCATCTAGATAGGTTGACCCATATATTTCTTTCAATTTATTAAGGATTTCTATACTTTCGAGTGAAAAACTCCAATCACTTTTTAAATGGTATATGAATTCATTATTAATTTTTACTAAACCTGTAAAACAAATTTTTGATTTATTATTATATTTTATAAATTTAAAAATATTTTTAAATATTGACATAAATGAAAAAACTAATGGATGCTTAAAAGCAATATAATGTCTTAATTTTATGTTTTTAAATCTAAATTTTTTCTCAAATTTATTTAATTCCGCAAATTTTACATTTTTGACTTCTGTGGCATTACCTACAAAAAAAAAATTTAATTTTTCACCTAAATCTTGTTTTAATTTATTTATAATTTCAAGATTTTCAAAATACTGTTTTTCTCCATTCCAAAAAAAAATGGTGTAATTTAAATTTTTATTAAAATTTGTTTCAGAAAAAGTTTTTAAAAACTTAATATCAATAATATTCTCGTTTATATAATTATCTTTTTTATTTAGACTCTTTTCAAAATAAACTTCATCGAAATCAAATACATATTTACAATATAATAGATATCCATACTGTTGATGTGGAGGTGAAAAAATTTTTACTACTTTCACAGACTTACACTTATTTAATTTTATTTTTTTTTAAAATCTTATTTACGCCAAGTTCTAAACTATAGTTCATTTTCCATTTGAAATTTTTTATTATTTTCTTTGTATCCATAAAACATTTTGGATGTTGTTGCTCTCTTCTTTTTGGAAGTTTACCAAAATTTAATAAATTTTTATTAAAATTAGCTTTTTGTGCAATAATTAAAATAAGTTTTTTTAAAGTAATGACTTTGCCACTTCCAACATTGTAAATTCCTTCACTTCCATTTAGGGTAGAAATATTAAAAAAAGCCAATGCCACATCATCAACAAACACATAATCTCTAAATATTTTACAATGAGACATGCTTATTTCTTTATTTTTTTTTATACTTTTTAGTAGTAAATCAATTAAGGTTCCAGTTCTTTGATTATAACCATAAATATAAGAAGGTCTGATTGAATAAAATTTTTTAATTTTTTTTATCCCATACGCAGTTGTAAGATATTTATATTTTGCATACATGGTTTTAAGATTTTTTGGTTTATAATTCTCTTTTAACAAACCCTTCCTATTTCCATATTCATTCATTGATCCACAAAATATTATTTTTTGAAAACCAATTTCATTACAACAATCGAAAAGTAACTTGGATTTTTGGTAATTTATTTTATGATATTCTGAGTATGGTTCTGCCATAGAGCCCCATCCTAGATGAATTAATAAATTACTTTTGTTTTTTTTGCATTTTTTTCTCAAATCCTCAAAAATTTTTTTTTTATTTAAATTATCATAAAATTTTTTTTTTATGTCTATTCTTACTAAAGAGAAACCTTTTGTATAAAATAATTTTTTAATAGCACTTCCTAAAAAACCATTTGAACCAGAAATAATTATATTGAGATTTTTTTTTTGCATTTAAAAATATAACTGTTAGTTATTAGATATTAAAATTTTATAAAAACTCGATGTTACATCACAACTCAAAAGTTTCAAAATATATATTGAAAACTTTAAACTTAATCCAAATCGTTCTTAGAAAATTTAGAGATCATGTTTTGCCTCCTGAAAATTATGTTAATCCAGAACAAATGTTTCACAAAGAAGAACATTTAGATAGTTACAAGCATTTTAAAAAATATTTTTATAATGCATTATTTAAAAAAAAATATGCTTTACAAAGTTATTGTATAAAAAAATCTCTTGAAACATTTAATACCTTTGAAAAAGAAAATTATTTATTTTTAGAATTTGGGGTATTTAGTGGCACATCTATTAATTTGTTTAGTAAAGAGTTAAAAAATCTTGAAATTTTTGGCTTTGACTCTTTTGAGGGTATTAACGAAAATTGGTATGGTACTTCTAAAGAAAAAGGTGCATTCTCAATGCATGGCAAACTTCCTAAAGTAAACTCAAATGTAAATTTGATAAAAGGATTAGTTCAAGAAACTCTTCCAAATTTTTTAAAAGACAAAACTACAAAAAAAATTGCATTTATGCATATGGACTTAGATGTTTACGAAAGCTCAAGATATGTACTCGAAAAAACAAAACCATACCTAGCCAAAGGGTCAATTATTTTATTTGATGAACTATACAATTATCCAGGATGGAGTGTTGGTGAATATAAAGCTCTTAAAGAAGTTTTTGATGACGATGAATATAAATTTATCGCATTTTCATCAAATGGTTCAGGTGTTGCAATTGAAATTATATAATTTTAAAATAATTTTTTAGTGAAAATATTCCAGCTTGTAAATCTATTTCAGGGAGCCAACCGGTCTCTTTTCTGAATTTATAATTTGATGGCTTTCTAGTACTTATTAATTTTTTATTTTTTTCTTTAATTTTAAATTTCCTATTCAAGTGTTTCTCTGAAATTTTAATTATATCCTCTAAAGTTATATCTTTTGAGCCTGTTAAATTAAAAATACTATTTTTTTCATAATTAAATGTTTTTATTATTCCTCTTACTATATCTAAAACGTGAATAAATCTCCTTGAAGTTTTTTTTGATCCTACCTCAATTAGTCTATTTTTTGCGCAATTAAGAAATATAGACTCCAAAGCGCTAAAATTTTTTTTTCTATTTCCATAAATTATTCCAAACCTTAAAATGATTTTTTTAAATTTATTATTTTTATTTAATATTAATTTTTCACCAATTGCTTTCGTTATTGCATACAAAGAATTAAGACTCTCAATTTTGATTTCGTCATTTTCTTTTTGCAACTTTTCTGCCAAGTTCCCATAAACCCACTCAGTTGAAGCAAAAATAAATTTTTTAGCTTTTTTTTTATTTGCAATATTTATTAAATTCATTGTTCCATTTACATTTACATCAAATGCTAAATTAGGATTAGTTTCACACAGTTTATCAGTTGATATTGCTGCTAAGTGAATAATTGTTGTATTTGATTTAATATACTTTGATATTTCTGCATCTCTTATATCAATTTTTTTTAAATTTTTTTTTTTTTTTATATTTAAATCAACCCCTAAATATTTTATTTTATTTTTTTCTAACTCTTGAATTAAACACTTTCCTACAAAACTATTTGCTCCTGTAACTAATATCATTTTTTTTCCTCTAAAATAATTGAAGACCCATTTGGTTCATATTGAAGACTAACAAATTCAAAATTTTTGATTTTGTTTTTAATAAAATTAATATTATTTTTTTTAAATAAAGCAAATATAAATCCACCACCTCCAGCGCCAAGGAGCTTAACAGCTAAAGCACCATTTTGATTGCATATATTTATTAAATTTTCTATTTTTCGAGAGTTAATTTTTTTTGATAATTTTTTTTTAAGTTCCCAATTATTCTTCAATAATTTTGCAAAATTATTTAAATTTAAATCCTTTTTACTAAATTTTAAAAATTTTTCTGATATGTCTTTAAGGTCATTTAGTTTTAATAAATTTAAGTTATGATTTTTTTTTTGATCTTTCAAAATTTTTGAAGCACTTCTTGTATTTCCAGAAAAAATTAAAAGACTATTATTAAGTACCATTTTGATAAAATTTTTTTTTTGTTTGAGTGGATTTATAAAAACTCCATTTTTTTTAAAAGTTAATGCGTTCAAACCACCATAAGTTGCAGCATATTGATCTTGTTTACCTATTGGATTCCTTAATATATCTATTTCTATTTTACATGCTAATTCTGCTATTTTTTTTTTCGAAATTTTTCTACCTTCAAAAGCATATAAAGCTTTAATTAAACCCACAGTAAACGAACTTGAAGATCCTAGTCCTGTTCTATCAGGGATATCAGATATACTTGATATGTAAATCGGCCTTTTTATTTTCATTATACGCAAAGTCTCTCTAATAATATTATTTTCAATTTTATTTAAGCTATTTTTATTCTCTGATTTTGAATAATTTAGTCTGAAATTTCTTCTAAATAACTCGCCATGCTCTTTTATAGTAACATAAACATATTTATCAATTGTTGTAGAGATTACTTTACCGTTTTTTTTTAAATAAAAATTTTCTATATCTGTACCACCACCAAAAAAACTAACTCTAAGGGGAGTTTTAGAAATAACTAATTTTCTTTTCATTAGTTTACTTTAAAACTTTTTTCAAAAGTGAATTTTTATCAAAATTATAAAAATTGTAAAAATATTCTGAGTTTTTACCGACTTTTAAATTATAATTTTTTGGAGCTAAACTTTCGATATCAATATTTTTTTTATTTTTTGCCATCAATTGACAAATACTCGCATACATTCCTGTATCTGCAAAATGATCTTCTGCAACAAAAATTTTTTTATAATTACTTAAAATCTTCTTAAACTTATTCTCTAATGGATGAATTTTATTTAATATTAAAAAAGAAATATTTTTTTTTTTTATAATTTCTGAATATTCTTTAACCATATTTCCATATGTAACAACTATATTTCTACTTTTCTTGTTAAAATAAAGATAATCACTTGAAGTTTGAATTTCTTCATAAGAGCCCTTTGGAACTCTTACAAATTTAGGATTACTGCTTTTAAGAAGTTTATTGACCAAAATTGATGAATATCTATTTGATGATGGGCAGTATATCTCAAAATAAGGCAATGATTTTACATGTCCCCAATCATCAACCATATGATGAGTTGGACCCAAAGGAGAATTATCAAAACCACAAGATGTTCCAAGAAGAACAATATTTTTACGATGAAGAGAAATATCATTTCTTATTTGTTCAAAACATCTATGAACTAAAAAATTAGATATAGTGTAAACAAATGGTATGTAGCCACAATTACTTAATCCTGATGCAATTCCTATTAAATTTTGTTCTGCTATACCAACATTTAAAAATCTTTTAGGAAATTTTTCCTCAAATTTTTCTACCAAATTAATTCCCATATCGGCAGTAAGAAAAAAAATATTTTTATTTTTTTTCATTATATTGAAAATATTGTCAATTATAATATTTCTCATGAATTCACCTTGCTAGTTTCTTTAAATGTTTTTTGGCAGTCTCATAAAGCTCTTTATTTAATGTTCTATAATGCCAAATTGCTTTATTCTCTGCAAAAGGAATATTTTTACCTTTTGTTGTTTCGCAAATTATTACGAGTGGTTTTTTTTTGAAAGAATTTTTTTTTATAGTTGAAATTATTTTTTTAATATCATGACCATTAACTACTTTAGTTAAGCAATTAAAAGATAAAAATTTATTTTTTAAATTTTCCAAATTAATCACATCATTTGTATTTGTAATACTGCTTATTTTATTGTAATCAATTAATACCACTAAATTATCAAGTTTGTGATGTGCAGCAAACATAATTGACTCCCATATTGAACCTTCCTGCAATTCTCCATCTCCACAAAGACAGAGGCTTAAAGATTTTTTATTTTCAAATTTTGTTTTTAAAGCAAAACTACTTCCAGCTGCAACTGCTAAACCATGGCCCAATGCACCCGTAGAATGTTCAACACATGGAACTGAATGACTTACATGGCCTGCTAAAAATGAATTATTTTTATGGTAAGTATACAATAATTTATCTGATATCAATCCAAAGGCGTTCATCACACTGTAAGTTGCGGCTGCACAATGACCTTTGCTAACTATGACCCTTGATCTAAATATTTTTTGCTTTTTAATATCTCTAATATTTGTACTTGCATACATGGCTATCAACATTTCAATCACAGACATGCCCGATCCTAAATGACCTGCGGAGGAATTATATAAAATATCAACCATTTTTGATCTAACCTTATTTGGATCTGGAAATTTTTTTTTGATCATTGATTTGTTCAATTGTTAAAAATAAATAATTTATTTAATAGTCTTTTAAGTTTTTATTTTGTTCGTAAAAATTTAACCAAAAATCAATCATTTCATCCATTATCATTTCAAAAGTATATTGTGGTTTCCACCCAAGGTATTTTCTTGCCTTAGAAGCATCCCCTCTCAAATACTTTAACTCTTCTGGTCTAAAGTATTTCTGGTTGATTTTAACATGTTTATTTTTAGATAAATTTAATTTTTTAAAAACATAATTAATCATTTGTCCAACAGACCTTGATTGGCCTGTGGCTATAACAAAATCATCAGGTTTTTTGTGATTTAATATTAAATTCATTGCTTTCACATAATCTTTAGCATGCCCCCAGTCTCTATATGAATTTAAATTTCCAACTTCCAGATTTTTTTGAAGCCCTAATTTTA
>MDSW01086999.1_pt1 | contig 14959 bp, 8 predicted proteins | sample 811171 | NCBI WGS metagenome assembly MDSW01 (sample SAMN05326641, study PRJNA326480) | marine metagenome | isolation source: seawater | place: Atlantic Ocean: North West | collected 2012 | reverse complement strand
TCGCGCGCGCGTGTGCCGTCGCGGCGGTTCGCGGCGGTCGCGTTCGATCGGCATCCGCGTCGTCGTCGTCGTCGGACGCGGGAAAAAATAGGAGGCCCGTCAGTGGAGATGAACATCAAACGGTCTACACGACTGCGTGCGCAGAAAATCGATCCGGCGCGCGCGGGCGCGGTGGCGTCGGTGTCGTTACGGGCTTCGCCCGGGCGGGCTGGGCAGAGAAAGTCAACAACGGCGACGGCGTCGGCGCGAGGCGCGCCCGTAATCGCGTCGAAGATCGAGAAACGAAATCGTCGACGACGAAATTTCTCGTCTCGTCATCAAGGATATCGTACACTCGTCGTCTGCAGGATGACGACTACGTTTTTTTTTCCGCGGCGACCTCAACCGGCGTTTCGTGGCTGTCGTTTTCTCGCGTCGTCTCGACGCCTCGGACGCGCGTGACGTCACTTTACGACGCCGACGCGACGACGCACCGACGACGACGACAACGACAACGATGACGATGACGACGAAAACGATCACCGGGGCGCTCGTGTGCGCGCTGGCGCTCTCGGCGATGGTGCCAACCTGTTTTGCTAAAGACGTGACGTGGGACGCGATGGCGGACGCCGCCGCGGCGCCGGCGCCGGCGCCGGCCGACGACGCCGCGGCCCCGGCCCCGGCGCCGACGATGGACGGCGAGCGCACCGTCGTTGACGTCGCGATCGAAGATCCGAGATTCGCGACGCTCGTCACCGCGATGGTGGCGGTGCCCGAAGTTCTGGATACGCTCGAGACGCCGGGGCCTTGGACCGTCTTCGCGCCGAGCAACGAGGCCATCGCGACGTTTTTGGCCGAAAACGGATTGACCGCCGAACAACTCTTGGCTTCGCCTGGTTTGGGTGATGTGTTGAAGAAGCACGTCGTCGCGGGCAAACTTCTCGCCGCGGACGCGGTGAACGCCGTGAGCGCTGGACCGATTACGCTGACGACGTTGAACGGCGACGTCGACGCGCGCATGGTCGACGGAACGCTGTACGTCGGTGGCGCGGCCGTCGTCCAGGTGGACATCATGGCGGACAACGGCGTCGTACACGTGATCGATCGCGTGATTCAATGATGATTTCACGACGATGCGCCGCGCGGCGCGATGCAAGACCCCCAACACACGACGAAACGATTTCCATGCAATACACTTTCGAAACTGACAATCGTTCGCGCGCTCCTAATTTTTGGCTACAATTCACTAAAATCTAAGGCGTCTAATGCGCCGCGAAAGCTCAGCTCGGAGTCGTCATGCACGTCGCGAGCTTCGTCGCGAGCGCGGCGACTTCGGGATCGACGGCGACGCGCGCGGCGGTTTCGAGACCTTGACGCAAAGCCTCGAGGTGCGGCTCGATGGCTTTCAAAACGTCCTCGTCAGCCGCCAGCAAGGCGGTGGCGACTTTGGTGGCGCCCATTCGTGGGCCATCACCCGCGGCGTGGTCCCGAAGGATGTTTGTAACCGTTCGCACGAGCGTAACTGCGTGAGTTTCGTCCACGTCGCGCTCGGCGCCGTGGAAAATCATCATCAGCGCTTGGAGCGCCGCCGCGCGCACTTCTGGCTCGCCGCGGTGCTCGACGCAGGCGATGAGTGGAGGAAAACATTCGTCCATGAGCGAAGCCTTCTCGATCGACGGACGCCGCGCCGCAGCGATAATGACATTCATCATCGCGAGCCGCAACGACAAATCCTTCGTCAGCGCGTCGTCGACCCACTTTGGAACGCCTTCCTTTGTGTGGCACGCCAAATGCAACACGCCGCGAAGCGTCTCTCGCGCGCAATCAACGCGCTCGCGCGTGACGTCTTCATCACCATCCAACTCCACGATGAGCGCCCGACCTGAAGATGCTTTGCTTTCGTTCAGCGCGAGCAGAGGCGGTTTCGTATCGAGAAGCGCGCTCGACGTCTTCTTCTTCGCCGATTGATGAGGACTTTCCTTGCGTGCCTCGATCTCGGCGACGATGAGAGATGCCAGCGTTTCCATGGCGCCCATGTGTGCCTTGCTGAGCTCGACGTCGTCCTGTGCGTTATCGACCCACGTCAAAATGTCCATCGATAGACTCCTGACTTCGCGCCGCGAGCGTTCCGACAGTGCCGATTCTCCACGAAGAGCGAGGGCGGAGTTGCACGAGAACATGCACGAGCGAACGCGGGCGAGATCATCGCTCACGCTTCGTGCTGTCTCTCTCAGGCGTCGCAAGTCCTCAAACAATTCTTCGTCCAAAACATTTTGCGGTAATCGTCCGAACATCTCCGAGCACACGCGGCGCACGTCTTCAAACTCACCGCGGATGTTCAACATTCGCCGTCGCATGCACTTTCGAATCGCGTCTTTGTTCTCGCTGGATTCATCCCACACCGCGACTGGAAGCACGCGCAAGAGTAAAAGTGGTGCTAAACGGTCGAAAACTTCACGCTCGTTTACGCCTTTATCGATGCTCTGCGTTGATAATTGTCGCGCGCACGCCTCGACAACGTAATCGCTCGCCGGCGGCTTTCCGATCCAGGGCGTCAGCGCCGCGACAGCCTGATGCAACGCGGACGAAGAGGGTGATCGAAAAATAGACGATGTCAACGTCTGAACGACACTTTTCCACTCATTCGCGCGCACGGTTTCAGCGAAACGTGATAGTAGCTTGACTGCGCGAGAGATTTTCTCCCCGAACGTCGCGACGTCGCTGGACATCGCCGGCGCGAGCAGAGTGGCAAAGTACGTATCAAGCGCCGCCGCGGGAGACGGTTGCTGTTGCAGCGTCGCCACGACGGCATCACCAGCTGCTGAACGCTCTTCCGAATCTTTTGACAGCAAAAGATCAACGAGCACTGGGAACACGTTCGACGGCGTCGCGTGCGCAAACACCTCGGCCGCCGCCTTGCGCGATTCCAAATCTCTGTCGCCCAACCTTGGAAGTATCGCGCGTGTCACCGTCGCGAGCGTCTCTGAGCTCAAATTCGACCCTTTCTGTCGCATGATTTCCATGAGCACGCGCAACGCGCTCACCTTCGCACTTCTCGAGCTCCCACCGCAAATCTGCAATATTCGCGTCAAGGATTCGTCGCGCGGATCTCTCGCGACTAAATCCGCGATGAGTCTCGCAAAGCCGGCGGAAATCACGTCGTCACCTTCTTCGACGAGTGGGAGCACTCCACCGAGAAGAGATTCGCTTTGTTCCGTCCATCCTAAGTGCTCGGGCGCGAGTACAATGCGTATCAATACAGCCGCCACGCTTTGCGCGGTTTCGTTCGAGCAGCGAAGCGCCGGGAGCAGCGCAGATCCGGCGTACGTTTGCAACATCGAATCCAATGTCGCAGCCGTCTCTTCGCTCACCATCGAAGATAAAACCTGACGATTTTCGTGATCGATGCCTATTCTCCCGAGGTGCAAACCCACCGTGATGAGTGCGTGCGCGACGCCGTCGCCCGCGCCCGCGTCGTCTGAATTCACCATCTCGCTCGCCGCGCCGAACGCCGATTCCAACGCCGTCACCATATCCCCATCCGAATTTTTAGACCTCACCGCCAAGAGCGCAGGCACCCAATCACTCCACGCTCGATTAAACAAGCGCGATTTCACGCGCAACGCGCGCGCCGCCGCATCGTCGCCGCCCTCTACGTCGCGCGCGCTCGCCACGAGCGACGCCAACCGCGCACGCGCCCTGTCGCAACACTCCCTAAACAATCCCGACGACCCGCGTTCGTCGACTCGCGCCCACGAGGACACGACACCGATGATTTCGTCGCACACCTCGAACGAATCCATCAACGTGCGCTCACCGCCGCTCGCACTTGCGTCCGAATCGTTCGCCGCCGCCGCTCGCGTACTCACCGCCGCGAACGCGTCCGCCGCGGCCGCGCTCAACCGCGTCGGTGACCCCGCCGCGCCCTCCCTCGCGATCGCCGCGAGCGAAACTAAAACCCCTTTGACGTCAAACACGTCTTCCGCGCGCACGCCATCGCCGCGCGCGATCGCGCTCGTCCCCGCGCACGCCGCCAACGCCGCGCGCTTGTCCCGCGACGCGTCCAACTTCTTCATCACCGCCTCCCCCAGCGCGCGCGCGCTCGACCGCTCGCGCGCGAGCACGACCAAAACCGTTCGCGCGCCTCGCGACGCGCTCGCGCGCTCGAGCGATGCGTCCACGACGGCGTCGACGTCGTCTCGAGCGTGCGCGCGCAGAAGATTCAATGCGCGCGCGACATCGCTCGTCGTCTCGTCGTCGAGAGACGACGACGCGCGCTTGAGCGACTTCGAATCGGCGTCGAAGACGACGCGAAGCGCGCTCGCGAGCGACGGCGTCGACGACGCCATCGCGCGCGCGTCTGACACCGCGGTTTGCGTCTGGTTCGACAGCGCGAAGCGACGCGCAAAGTTAACAATCATTTGGCTTCAATCAATCGGTCTAAGGCGCGGCGCTCGCCGCGCGCTCTATAATTTCGTGCTACTTATGCTACTGTGCTACGTCCCGCTCCTCCTCGTCGAGGTTCTACTGATTTGGTCGCCACTTGGGCGTCTGCGGCGATTTCTGCAACACGCCGGATTCGCGGAAAGTCACGCTCACGCGTCTGTTTCCGTGTAAATTCTCGTTTGCGATGGAGTGCATGTAATCATATCGCGTGCTACCGCTCTGAATCTGTAAGCTTCGTCGCGGCAACCGCACGTCGACGCGCTTGCTCGCAAACTTTTCGTGAGAATACGTCATCGTACAATCGCTGCAAAGCGACAGGTTAACGAGGATGTCACTCGAGAGCTGACGATCGTCACAGTGCGGAGTCAGCACCGAACCCAAGTCCTTGCGATAGTTGATCGCGTTGCACTCGTTCGGAGTGAAATGCTTCAACGTCTCGTGCGCCGCGGCGAATTTTGCGACGACGAGGTCTCGTAAAATCTTCGGCATCGGCACTCGCGCGGGCTCGACGCAGCGTTTCAATAGATTCGGCTCGACGCCGTACTTCTTCCCCTGATGCGCACCATTAAAACTCGAATCTCTCCACGGACCCGCGGCGATGTCGTCGTCCAGCCAATCCACTATCCGTCGCTCCTCGTCCTCCGTGATGAAATTTTCCAAGATATAGTGCCCGGGGAGTTTCACCTTTGCCTGCAATTTCGCCCCGCGCGCGAGCGCCGCGAACGCATCCGACCTCGCGCCGTCGCTCCTCGCGCCGCATTCGCCCGCGCGCGCGATCCATCCGCCCTCCAAGTCATCTTTCGCCACGAACCCCGTCGTCGTTCGTCCCGTGTGCGCGCGCCGTCCTCTGTAATCCTCTCGCACGTCCCTCCGCTTCTCGCTCGACGGCATCTTCCCCGCCTCGTCGCGCAGGCGCGGACGCTTTCCGTCGCACGCGCTCGCGTGCGCCTCGATCACCGCGCTCGACACGTGCCGCGAGCACATCGGGCACGGCACGAGCGTCGACGGTTTTCGCGCCGATGCCGACGGCTTTCGAACGCCACCGCGCGTCGTCGTCGTCGTCGTCGACTCGGCGCGTCGCATGAGCGCTTGAAACGCATCGCGCGCGTCGTCGCGCGTCATCGTCCCGCGCGCGTCGCGCGCTGCCGCGCGTCGTCCGTCGTCCGTCGTCGTTGAGGGGGTCGCGATGAGTCCTCACTCAAGAATGGATCTTCGAAGGTCCGTGTGTAACGTTGAAATGTTGAACCGTTACCGCGGGGTCGCGCTCGATCGCGCGCGCGCGCACACGACGACGCGCGCGCACGCCCGCGCACGCCCGCGAACGCACGAAGCGATCGCGCGCGCGACGATACGCGCGATCGAACGCGAACCGCGCGCGAACGCGACGGAACCGCGCGACGAACGGGCGCATTCGCGTCGAGCATTATGATGATCTCTGGCGCGTCGGCGACGCTGCGACGCGACGCGACGGCGCGATGCGCGGGCGGGAGGACGACGCGCGCGCGCGCGACGATGAAACGCGCGATGGTGCGTCGGCGCGCGGTGTCGTCGACGGGAAACGCGGAGAAGGATGCGCGATCGGCGGTGTCGATCGAGATCGATACGACGACGGAGGCGGATTACACGGTGATCCACATTCGAGACGCGCCGAATAAGCCCGGGACGCTGCGAGTGATCACCACGGCGCTGGCGGACTTGGGGTTGAATATCGATAAGGCGATCGTGGACGCGGCGAACGACGATCGGGTGAGCGATTGCTTTCACGTGACGGATACGAGCGGGGCGAAGGTGACGGACGCGGAGGACGTGGAGAACATTCGGACGTGCTTGGCGATGATTTTGAAGACACACTTCCAGAGCGGGAGCGATGTGGCGCGACACGATGGGGATGAACGTCGGAGCTCGGCGCCGCAAGGTACGGATGAGCGAAGACAGCACGACTTGTTGTATTCGCTCATGGACAGGTATCTGCGAAACGACGTGATGAGCGTGCAGGAGTCAATCGTGAATCACGTCGAGTACACGATGGCGAGAAATAGGTACCAGTTTGATGACTTTGAGGCGTACAACGCGGCCGCATTTTCGGTTCGCGATCGTCTCATCGAAAGCTGGAATGACACGCAGCAATACTTTCGAGAAAAGAGCCCGAAGCGCGTGTACTACATGTCGATGGAGTTTTTGATGGGTCGCTCGTTGTTGAACTCGCTGTACAACTTGGACATCAAGCCGCAGTACACCGAAGCGTTGCGTCAGCTTGGATACGAGTTGGAAACGCTCGTAGATAAGGAACGCGACGCCGCGCTCGGGAACGGTGGTTTAGGTCGCTTGGCTTCTTGCTTTTTGGACTCGATGGCGACTCAGGATCTTCCGGCGTGGGGGTACGGCATTCGATACCAGTATGGTATGTTCCGTCAAACCGTGAACGATGGCTTCCAGCACGAGCACCCCGATTACTGGCTGAACTTTGGTAATCCTTGGGAAATCGAGCGTCCATACATCAGCTATCCCATCAAGTTTTACGGCGGCGTAGAGAAACAAATCATCGACGGCCACGAAGTCAACAAGTGGGTGGGTGGCGAAGATATCAGCGCCGTAGCGTACGACAACCCGATTCCGGGCTGGAACACGCCAACGACGATCAACCTCCGATTGTGGAGCGCGAAACCATCGCGGGAGTTTGACTTGGAGTCGTTTAACACCGGGGATTACGTGCAAGCGATTTTGGCAAAGCAGCGCGCTGAGACGATTTCATCCGTGCTCTACCCGGACGATCGTACGTACCAAGGCAAAGAGCTTCGCTTGAAACAGCAATACTTCATGGTGTCTGCCACCATCCAGGACATTATTCGCCGCTACTTGGTGAATCACGACTCGTTTGACGAGTTCCCGAACCAAGTCGCGGTGCAGCTGAACGATACGCATCCTTCTCTCGCCATCCCGGAGTTGTTGCGCCTGCTCATCGATGAGCATGGGCTTTCGGACACGAAGGCTTGGGAAATCACTTCGAAGGTCTTCAGTTTCACCAACCACACCGTGCTCGTGGATGCGCTCGAGAAATGGCCGGTCGATTTGCTCGAAAAGGTGCTCCCGCGCCACATGCAAATCATTTACGAAATCAACTGGAAATTCATCAGCGATCTCAGCCAGAAGCGCGGCGAAGACTTTGCGCTCTTTGGTCGTACGAGCATCATCGAAGAAACTACGGAAGGAAAACTCGTGCGCATGGCGCACCTCGCCATGGTCGGCTGTCACACCGTGAATGGCGTGGCCGAGGTCCACAGCGAACTTCTCAAGACGCGCATGTTTCCAGACTTTTACGAATTGGCGCCGGAGAAGTTTCAAAATAAGACAAACGGCGTCACCCAACGCCGCTGGCTCGCCTTCAGTAATCCGGCCCTCCGTGATTTGATCTCCAGCAAACTTGGCGGCGACTCTTGGATTCGCGAATTGGACATGCTCCATGATTTGGACAAGTACGCCGAAGACCCCGAGTTCCAAGCGCAGTGGCGCGCCATCAAGCTCGAGAATAAGAAGAAGTTAGCGAAGTTGATCGAGGAAAAGACGGGGACAGTGGTGAGCCCGAACGCTTTGTTTGACATTCAAGTCAAGCGCATCCATGAGTACAAGCGTCAGTTGCTCAACGTATTCTCTGTGATTCACCGGTACAATAAGATCAAGGCGGCGACGCCGGAGGAGCGCAAAGAAATGGTACCGCGCGTCGTCGTCATCGGCGGCAAGGCTGCGCCGGGTTACGACATGGCCAAGCGCATCATCAAGCTCGTCTGCGCGGTGGGGGAGAAGGTGAACAACGACCCTGACGTGGGTGACTTGCTTAAGCTCGTTTTCATCCCCGACTACAACGTCAGTAGCGCCGAAGTCATCGTACCCGCTGCGGAGCTGTCCCAGCACATCTCCACCGCCGGCACGGAGGCGTCGGGAACGTCCAACATGAAGTTTGCCATGAACGGTTGCTTGATCATCGGCACCATGGACGGTTCCAACGTCGAAATCGCAGAAGAGATCGGCAAACGTAACATGTTCATCTTCGGTGCGAACTCGGCAGATGTCCCAATCTTGCGCTCGGAGCGCGCGCGCTTCAAGCCGCCGCCCGAATTCGACGGCATAGTCGAACAGATTCGCGGCGGCGCCTTTGATTGGGCAGACTTCCTCAATCCGGTGTGCGACGCCGTGCACGGTGGTGCCGATTACTACTTGCTCGCAAACGACTTCGAGGATTACATCCGCGCCCAAGACCTCGTCGATGAAACATACAAGGATCAGGCCAAGTGGACCACGATGAGCATCAAATCCACCGCCGGTTCCGGCAAGTTTAGCAGCGACAGAACGATTCGCGAGTACGCTAAGGATATCTGGGGCATCGAACCGTGCCGCCGTCCGGAACCTGGAAATCCGCGATAACCTTCTTCCCACGTTTTCACTATTGCTGTATCAGTAACACTACCGCTGTAATTCACCTACACGCATCGTCCGTGCGCGCCGACCCCTCGCGTCCCGGTCAACTGTTTACTTTCAAAACGTCATCGTCGTCATCACCGGTCACCCTCAAACCTCGGCGTCGCGCGCTCGCGCGCCCCGGTCATGATTCCAGACCTCTTACTCGCCCTCATGGGCGTCCCCGGCGACGTGTTCGAGCTCGATCCGACGTCGAACGACGCCGTCGTCGACCGACTCAGAGTCGCCGATGGCTTGCACTTTATAAAACGACACGAAGTCGAACGACTGAACGCCCTCGTGCGCGTCGGCGGCGCGTACCGAACGCTCGAACGCGTGACGACGATCGAAAGCACGAAAGCGTCGTTCGCGACGACGCCGCAGTCGCTGTACCGACGAGCGCTCGCGATCGGAATTCAAGAAAGATTGCGCGAGTACGAGGAGGAAATTTTAAAACTGGAACAAGAGACGCTGCGACGAGGAACGACGAGCGGAGCGGTGAATGCGATCGAAAGCGCGCTGAGCGATGATGGTGCGGTGTTGACGATGATGTGCGAACGCTTTGTCTCGGTGTTTGAAGGGGAGAATGCGCTGAGGGGGGGAGATGTGATTCGACAAACGCGCGACGCGTGGCTTCGAGCGGGACATCCCGCGGCGCGCGAGGCGTGCGGGAGATTGTATTGGAAGGTGATGCAGGTGATGATGCAGCAATTGTTAGGGTGGTGTGCGCACGGGACGATCGTGGATCCGTACGATGAGTTTTTCGTGCGGACGATCGCGCGGAAAGAGGGGTACGAGGTGAAGGATGACGCGAAGGATGACGGGAGCGTGATTTGGCACGAGAGCCATCGCGTGGCATTGGAACGTTTGCCGCCGGGGGTGGAGCTGTCCACGGCAGAGTCGGTGTCGTTCATCGGACGTGGCGTGCGTATACTGACACATCCGACGAGAGGTGGGAATATGCGTGGTCATTTCGATGCGGATGGGTACGCCATGCGCGCGACGTCGCGCATTCGGCGTCTCGCCGCGGCGGAGTCATTCGATCCTCGCGACTTTGAAGCGGAGGTGGAGGCTATGCGCTCGGAGATCGCGGCATCGTTGGGTGAGGTGTTGTTGAACGATTCTGGCTTGATATCGCACTTGAACGCGATGTGTGGGTTCTACTTTCTCGGAAAGGGTGACTTTTATACCACGTTTTTGGACGAGGCGCGCGAGCTCTTCTCGTTGCCACCCAAACCGGGAAGCGCGACGCGCGAGCTGTCCACGCCTTTCGCGCAAGCCGCCGTGAGTACGATCGTCGACGAAGCATTAGCATCAAGGTTTAGATTAGCGTACACGTCTGCGTTGACGCAGCAGTCTGAAGATGAAAAATCTTCGACAACCGCGACGCCGTCTAGCGCGTTTGTGCCTCGCGTGCGTATTCCCGAGTATGACGCTTGGGACGGCGTTAGCCTCGAGTGTGAGGTTCACTGGCCCATGGGTATTTTTCTCACAAACGACACCCTGGATAGATACAAGACGATATTTAAGTACCTCTTCCGGCTCAGGCGCGTGCACTTTGATCTTCAAGATGCGTGGATTCATTTACGTCGAAGCGGTTTGACGCGGACGCTTCGACTTCGTCACGTGATGGATCAGTTGATTGAAAACTGGCGCACGTATATTCAAGTCGATGTCATCGAAACGGAGTTCAAGAAAATGCTCGATAAGATTGCTGAAACGACGGATTTTAACAAGTGTGCGCTCGCACACCGGCAATATCTCGCCGCCATCATGGCGCACTCATTTCTCGACGTCGGTTCAATCATGACAATTTTCGAAGACATTTTCGGGCTCGCGCGAGAGCTGTGCGAGACGAGCGCGCGATACGCCAACGGACAACCGCTACCTGCAGATTGGGACGAGCGCATCGCGTATCTGACTCGGCAGTTTGAAAAGAACTCTGTTGAACTTTACGACAACTTGCGCGGCGGTTACGTCGTAGAACTGCCCGAATTGCGAGCGTTGTTGATGCGATTCAATTTCAACGAATTCTTCGAGAACACGACGTCGATGGGGGTGAACTTGACCGCGATGAAATTCGATAACCTAGATATGTAAAATAGAATGAGTGTTCATTACAACCCACTATGAAGAAATTGAATGAGTGTTCGTTACAACCCACTATGAAGAAATTCGAGCGCGTACATCGCGTGCAAAGCGACGCCAGACGTCAAGACGCTTTCATCCAGAATGTACTTCGTGCTATGCAAAGGATGCGTCGCACCGGCGGTTTCGTTGTACGCTCCGAGCCACATCATGGCAGATGGGTAAGTTTCCCCGAAAAACGAGAAATCTTCCGCGGGCATGACTGGCACGACGTCGCGCGTGCTCTCGCTTCCGAACAGTTGCGCGGCGACGTTCATCGCCAACCCTGCGGCTCGCGGGTCGTTCACCGTCGGTGGATACGGAATTCGCTTCACGCCATTGTGCTCAGGTTCAAAAGATGTCGCTGCCGTGCAACCGTGCGCGCTGGCGATGGCAGAAGCCATGTCGGCAATTTTCTGTTGAAATTTCGCAAAAGTCTTCGGATTGAGCGCTCGCAACGTGCCTTGCAAACTCGCCGTGTCTGGCATGATGTTGCTCGCCGTTCCCGAGTTGAACACGGTGACGCTGATCACCACGCTATCTAACGGATCCGTCAATCGACTCACGAGCGTCTGCAACGCGGTGACGATCGCGCTACCCGCGACGATGACGTCCACGTTGTTGTGCGGCACCGCCGCGTGTCCGCCGCGTCCGACGACGACGACGTCGAAGCTCCCCGCTCCAGCCATGATCGTTCCACCGCGCGTGCCCATCGTCCCACTCGGCATTTCAGGATACGGCCAATTATGTAATCCAAACACGCTTTCAATAGGCGGTTTCAAATCCAGCATTCCCGTCGTCCCGTCGCTCGGCCGCAACATTTCCTTCGCCCCCGCCCCGCCTTCCTCCGCCGGTTGAAATATGAACCGCACCACTCCCGGCACGGACGTCTCATCCGCGTCGTACCTCGCCTTTATCACCTTCGCCGCGCCGAGTAACATCGCCACGTGTCCATCGTGTCCACACGCGTGCATTTTTCCATCGTTCTCGCTCGCGTACGCCAACCCGGTGTCCTCGCGCAGCGGCAGCGCGTCCATATCCGCTCTCAACCCCACGCTTCGTTCGCCTCGTCCGACGCGCGCGACGATCCCCGTGGACGTCACTCGGTCGTATTCGATCCCGTGCGCGTCGAGCTCGCGCGCGATGACGTCCGCGGTGGCGCGTTCGGTCCACATGAGTTCGGGATTTTTGTGGATTTCTCGTCGCAGGTCGACGACGTAATCGTGCGTCGCGCGCGATTGCGACAGGATTTCGCGCGCATCGACGTTTGATGACGACGCGGCGATATCGCGCAGCGTCGTCGCGTCCAGGGCGAGCGCCGCGGGGACGTGGGCGAGGAAGAACAGCGCTCTGAGCATGGCTCGAGCGTCGCGGTGTGGCGCGACGCCGCGCGCGGGACGGGACGGCTGTTCGCTACGCTACATTTTTGATGTACACGCTAGTCTACGATGCGTATGCTCGGCGGGTGATGCGCCACTGCGGGCGGTGCGGCGACGCGCGCGCGAGCGGTGCGCTCGGCGACGCCGGCGACGGCGGGCGAGGCGACGACGGCGCCGTCAAAGGCGCCGATTTTCCAGTAAAACGCCGCCAAGAGGAGGACGACGGGCCAGATGAGCTCGAAGTTCGGACTGCTGGCGCAGTAGACGCACAACGCGTGGATGTGTTGTGCGATGCGATAGATGACGACGGCAGCGCGCGTCACACACGGGACGAGGACGTTTCGCGCGGCGGCTCGGAGGGCGAAGTAGACGCTGCCTCCGGGCGTGGCTTCTATGGCGAGATCGACGATTGGATCGTCTTCCTCTTCTTTAAACGTCTCCAGACGCCCGTGCGGTCCTATCGAGACGTCATGAAGATTGACGTGCTCGTGTGTTTCCGATTTCGTCGCGCGTCGGCGCGCATCCGATCGCATGGGCGCTTCGCCGACGACGGACATCGCGCGGCGATTCGCCGCCGGCCTTCGCCGCCGCGGACTTCCTAAATCTCCCGGTTCAAGGCTGTACACGGACGTCCCGTCGTCGGACATGTCGTCGACTCGACTGAGAATTTCGCCCAGATCGCTTTCGTCGTCAAACGCGCTGCCGTCTATTTGGTTCATGGCTTGCAGCCAGCGCTGCGTGGCGATTTGCCGCGACGCCTCTGAACGCGCGAGCTCGTCTTGAACGTTGGTGAGTTGTTCTTCAAGCTGCGCTCGACGCATGTTCTCATCGGCGAGCCAGACGATGAATCGTTTACGTCCACCGACGGATCCCATTTCCTCCTCGTCCTCGTCTTCTTGACCGAACTGAAATCGCATCTCGTCGACTATGCCCGACATCGCGTTTTCCACGATGGCGCTCAGTTCGTGATTGATGGCATCCGTGACGCTCGACACGACTTGCTCGCCCTCGCGCTTATTCGTCTGCAGCGCGGGCGAATCCATCGCGCGCTCTAACGCCGATTTCACCGTCTCCAGGACGAGCTTCTCGACTTTACCTTCCCATACCTTCACCGCCGCCGTCGTTCGCTCCAACGGCGTCCCGCCGTCTCTCCGCTCTTCGCCATCCACCTGCGAATTCGTCGTCACCGATTCCGGGGCGCCACCGCGATTCTCCGTTTCCATCACTTGCAACAACGTCGTGCGAAGCTCACCGATGATGTCCGCCGCCTGCGAAAGCTTCTTCTCTTGTTCGCGAACCGTCTCCTCGGCTTCTTCGGCGCGTCGCGTCGCGTCCTCGTCCCGCTCCTCCCCCGCCCCTCGTTCGTACTCGCTCAATTTCTCCTCCAACGCCCGTCGCGCTCGCCTTTCGCTCTCCACGAGATCGAACAGCTCCTTCACCGTCTCATCCAGCGCCTCCTCCTCCTCCTCCTCCTCGTCCCGCGTCGCCGGCGTCCCCGTCCCCCTCGCGCGCGATTCCTCCCCCAATCGCGCGTTCTCCTCGCTCAACCGCGCGTTCTCCCCCCCCTCTCGCGCCAACATCCGCACCGCCCCCCCCGCACCGTCCCTCGCGCCCTCCCATCCCGCCCGTTCCCTCGTCCCGTCTCGCCCGTCCCGCGCGTCCCGCTTCAGCGCCTCTTCCGCCGCCCGCGTGCTCTCCAGCACGTCCTCCACGCGCACGCGCGCCCCGACCGTTCGTTCGCCCGCGTTCGCGCTTCCCTCGCGCGTCGTCGCGCGCTTCCCTCGCGTCGTCGCGCCGTCCCGTCGCTTCGCGCGCGTCGTCGCGCCGCGCGTCTCGCGATGGCGCGTCTTCCCCTCGTCGTCGCGGCCGACGAACGGGTACCGCGCCGACGTCGTCGGCATCGCGCGACGCGCGCGATCGATCGACGCGTCGTCGTCGAACACGCGCGTCGTCCGCATCGCGCGCCCGCGAGTGCGCGTCGCGCGCGAATGAATGAATGAACGAACGCATTCACGCGAATGCGCGCGAAGGAGTAAGTCCGTGTGTGAGACTTAGTCTCGAATCGTCGCGCGACTGGTCCGTGTGTGCGACTCGACGCGCGTGAGACGCGCGCGACGGCGGCGGCGCCGGCGTCGAAGCGCGCGACGACGCGACGCGGTGAACGAGTGTGCGCGCGGCGACGCGCGTTCTGAGAATACATCGTCCGAACTTGATCACGGTAATACGTGCGAGAAGGATCACCGAACGTCGAGCGCGACGCGAGCGCATCGCGAGCGCGGCGGGGCGCGGGGCGCAGAAGGAGGGATCGACGGCGACGAGAGCGACGCGCGAACGATACGGCGAGGATGGCGTACCCGACGCTGACGAGCGGGGCGGCGATCGCGACGGTGGAGGCGACGACGCTGTTTTTTTTCGTCGTCGCGATGGCGTTCGCGGTGCGGAGGGAGGATGGGACGCGGATGACGGCGAGGGAGTTCGCGAGGGCGGTAGAGAAGCCGAACGTGCGATGGATGTCGGCGAAGAACTCGCTGCCGTGGCAACAGGTGGGGCTGTCGTACTTCGCGGGAGGTATGGGG
>MDSW01077350.1_pt1 | contig 14963 bp, 23 predicted proteins | sample 811171 | NCBI WGS metagenome assembly MDSW01 (sample SAMN05326641, study PRJNA326480) | marine metagenome | isolation source: seawater | place: Atlantic Ocean: North West | collected 2012 | reverse complement strand
TCTACAGGTTTTTTACGTGTAGTATCTGGTTCTACTGAAGCGTCTGCAAGAAAAATAACTTTTTTATATAGAGAAAGCTAAGATCCTATGGGTATCTTATTAACTCTCAAAGAGGGTGGTTCTCTTATAATTGATACTATAGGCAACAAACCTATAGATGAAGATTTAGATTTATTACCAGATCCAGTACCTTCAGGTATGGGTGTAATGATATTAGGTGAAGGGACTATGGGTGTATAATGGCAACATTTGGCGAACTTATAGACAGAACATACAGAGAATATTTACGTCCAGTAGAAGAACAAGAACCATTATCACAAGTAGCTAATACAGATAGTATTACAGGTGGCACAGGACTTACCTCGTCAGGCACAACTTTACAATATAAAGCAGGTTTGTTTACACCTGAAGAAGAAGAGTTAATTGGTGCAGGTTCTGTATTAGAAATAGAACAAGAATTATTAATGGTGGAAGATATTAATACAGTTTCAAGAGAAATAACTGTAGAACGTGGTAGGTTAGGATCTACTGCAGCAGAACATCTTAATGATACAGACATAATACTTAAACCTAAATATCCTAGATTAAACGTTGCTAATGCAATAGGCGATCAAGTTATAGGTTTATATCCTGCATTGTATGCAGTAAAGAAAACATCTATAACTACATCATCTACACAATTTGTAGAAATGCCTGCAGGAACACAAAGAATATTACAAGCAAAGATGGATAACTCTACATCAGGATCTACTACAACTGTATATAGTGACATAGCATTGGAGTTACTTACAGATTTTGCAGGATCAACAACAGAAGCAGCAGTACAATTTCCTTCTGCACCTACATCAGGTAAAACAGTTTATGTTGTTTATGCTTCAAAATTTACAAGACCAACAGCAGAAGCTAATGACTTAAATACTGTATGTGGTTTAGAGGATTTTCATGAGCAGATAGTTATGGTAGGTGCTGTAGCACAGTTGTTATCAGAATTAGATGTTGATGTTACTACACAAAACTTTATTACAGAAAACCTAGAACAAAGAGGTGTACCTGTAGGATCAGGTGAAAGACTTAGAAATGCTTTACTTAGATACTATGGCGTATTACTTGACAGAGCAAGAAGAGAACAACGATCTAGGTTTCCACAAGGTGTTGAACTCTACGGAATAAGTTTTACCTAATGCCTTTACCTAATACTGGTAATGTAGCTACACCGTTAGCTTTTGGTTATCAAGCACAAATATCAGATGGTGTTACAGATATATTACTTCGTTTAGCAGTAGCACCAGGTAGAGAATTATCTATTACTACTGCACCATTATCTGCGCAACAGGTTAACACAGCACAGGTACCAGAAGAGTTTAGAGCAGAGTTTGGTCAAAGTTATGCAAGATCAGATTTTTCTGGTGGTGCAGGACTTGACCAGGCACATAAAAGAAATCAAGGACCTAATGATTATAGAAGATTTTTTGATAGTAAAGGTGTTGATGTTTTTAAAAATGCAAATGATAAAGGACAAAGTTATTCATTAGAATTACATTTTGATACAGAATTAAATAAAGCAAGCAGCAATGCTAATCAGCATGTACTTACACACGAAGATGTTATATGGTTAGCACAAGGACACGATATATATTATTCTAGTGACAATGGTGATAGTTGGACAACTACAGATCCTTATGCAGCAGACGCTTCATACAACGTATCTGGTCTTGTTATGGAAGGTCATATTTTATACGCTTCACTAAATGATGGTACAGACAGTATTGTTAGACAAATAGATACAGATAATATTGGTGGTGGTTGGTCTAACTATACAAACGTTGTATCAAGCAGAGTAATTAAAGGAATATTTAATGTAAAAAATTACATACTATCAGTTGAAGATGATGGTAAATTACAAGAATTAGATGGTACATCTGCACCTACTTTAATTAAAGACTTACCTTCAGGATCACTTTGGGTTGATGTTATAGATGGTGGCGCTGTTGTTTTAGCAGCTTCTGATGATGGTTATATATATTCATTAAAAGATACAGGATCAGGTTTATCTTTAGTAGGGCAAACATATATCGAAGGTGAAGATATTGTATCTTTAGCAGAAAGCAACGGTATTATATTTTTTGCTACATCACAATCATCAAATGCAGGTGGCAAGATAGGAAGAATATACAGAGGAACTATTGCAACTGATGGTGTTTTATATACAATAGATGATAGACAACTTATAAAAGAATTTGGTGACGTAAATACTACAGTAGATAAATCACCTACAAGTTTGTTTTCTACAAGAGATCAAATATATTTTGGTGTTATAGATAGTGCTAATGAAACAGATTTGTATTCTATATACTTACCAACTTTAGGTTATGCTAGAGATATTTATTACACAGGCACATCAGGAAAAGTGCAAGGTATTACTGTAGCAAAAGATAAATTATTTTTTATTGTTGATCAAGTAGGTTTAGTAAAAGAATTATCTACATACGTTGAAGATGGATATGTCATACTGCCTGCTGCAGATTTTTATACATCACAGAAAAAACAATGGATAGGTGGTCGTATATATACAGGACCTATGCCTGCAGGTGGATCAGTATTAGCAGAATATTCTACAGAATTAGACGCATTAGCTGATCCAGACAGTTCTACATATTCAACATTAACAAATGTACAGATACAAGGTGATGGTGATGAAATACCTATTGTTAATGTAATTAACAGATGGCTTATTCCAAAACTTACAATAACTTCTAGCGCACAACAAGACGCAACACCAGAAGTATATTCGTATGGTGTTCGTGCGTTCCCAGAACCAGAAGACGTTATAGCAAGACTACCTATTAACGTATCTGATCGTATAGAACGACCAGGTAAAAGACCAAAAAACATACCTGGTATTGGTGCAAAATTATTTGACGCAGTAAAAAGATTAGAAGGTAAATCAGTAACATTGCAACTTTATAAACCTGAAGAAACAATTAGAGGTATTGTAGAAAATGTTACGCTACCTGTACAAGAGATAACGAAGTACGGATCGACTATGGTATTCTGTACTATACAGATTAGAGGTCAAAGAGAGACTGCAACTTCTGAAGTTTCCTCATTAGGAACTATGGGAGTTGGACAATTAGGCATACAGCAATTTGGTATATGATATACTAAATAGGAGAAAAATAGAATATGGCAAACACAAGAAAAGCAGCAGAAAGTACTACAGCTAACGCGTTTGAGACTACACTCTCTTCGCAATTAGGTGCTAGTGACTTAACAATCAACGTAGCTTCTACAACAGGTCTAGCTACACCATGTTACATAGTGGTAGAACCTGACAGTGCTACACAAAGAGAATACATATTTATAGACAGCACAGTTGCTGCTACATCATTTACAACAACAACTGCAGACAATAGATACCTTAGTGGTTCTGCAGCAGGTTCTGGTTTAACACACCCATCAGGATCTAAAGTACGTGTTGCACCAATGAAGCAACACTTTGAAGATATTTTTGACGCACTAGGTAAAGTTGTTGATACAACATACTCTAGCGGTACAGCAGGTGAAGTTAAATTAGACGTATCAGCAGCAACAGTAAACGTTGCAGCAGATGAAATACCTATTATTGACGCAGACGACAGTAGCAAAGTTAAAAAAGAAAGCGTTGCAGATTTAGTGTCAGGTATTGCAGGCACAGGTGTTACCGCTTCATCAGGACAATTAAATGTTGGTGGACTTACAACTTCAGAAATAGCAGCAGGATCATTAGTTACTGAAAGTGAAACTATCACATCTAATGACAATGACACAACAATACCTACATCAGCAGCAGTTAAGAACTATGCTGACAGCGAGACAGCTACTCTTACAAATAAAACATTAGGTGCTGTAACTTTATCAGGTGCAGTAACTGGTGGTGATCAAGAGATAAGCGCTGTGTCACTAAAAGATTATGTTGAAACAGATGTAGCTGTAACTTCAGGAACAACATTAGCCATAAACTTAGCAAATGGTAATACAGGCAGTGTTACTCTTGGACACTCTGTAACAGATATAGACTTTACAAATGTTCCTACAAATGGAACATCATCATTTACATTGAAAGTAACACAAGATGGCACTGGTTCAAGAACTATGGCTATTAACGCAATAACAGTAAATGGTGGTTCAGATGTTACAGGACTTACAGCAGGTGCAGCAGGTCTTACACTTAGCACAGGTGCTAATGATGTAGATTTAGTGACCTTTTTATTTTTTGACGCAGGAACACCACTTATAAACGCATTATTAGATTTTAGTTAAGGAGTAATATGGCACCATTAGGCGCAGCAAGATTTGCCTTAGCAGGAGGGGCTAAACCAGATCTTATGGTTTCTGTTCTTATTGTTGCAGGTGGCGCAGGCGGAGGTAACGGTAATGACGCTGCAGGTGGTGGAGGTGCAGGCGGGTATCGTGCTTTTTCTGAAACACAACTTGATGGAGATACTAACTATACAACTTATGTAGGTGCAGGTGCGTCTCCAGGTGGTAATGGAAACAACTCACATTTTAATGGTAACCAATCATCTTATGGTGGTGCAGGTCGTGCCAATGCTAACGGTAACAATGGTGGTTCAGGTGGTGGACCAGGTTGGCAGGGACAAACAGGTGGTTCAGGTAATGTAGGTGGCTACTCTCCTGCTGAAGGTAAAAATGGTGGCAATCTTTACTACGCAGGCGGAGGCGGTGGAGGTGCTTCGCAAGCAGGTGGTTTTGGTGGAACATCTGGGGGCAATGGTGGTAATGGTTCACAATGGCTTGATGGGAACTACTATGCAGGTGGTGGCGGTGGTGGTGCAGACTACTATCGTTCAGGAAACAATGTTCAATCACAAGGTGGTCAAGGTGGTGGCGGAAAAGGGCAAGGTTCTGGACAGGGAACAGCAGGCGCAGCTAACACAGGCGGTGGCGGTGGAGGATCTCGTTCACACGTAAGCAGAGCTTCTTTTGCAGGTGGTTCAGGTGTAATTGGTTTGCGTTATCCTAAAGAATGGACACTCAATGCTAATACAGTAACTATATCCTCTGAAACTGTTAGTGGTGATTACAAATTTGCTTATGTAACTGCTAATAGCGGTTCAGTTTATTGGAATTAGTATGGCACACTATGCTTTTATAGATGAAAACTCAATAGTTACACAAGTAATTGTTGGTATAGATGAAGATGATACTGCACAATTGCCTGATGGTTTTGCAAATTGGGAAGCATATTTAGAAAGTTTAGAACAGCATAGTGGTACATGTGTAAGAACTTCTTACAATACTTATGAGGGTACACACCTACTAGGCGGTACTCCTTTTAGAGGCAACTATGCAGGTGTAGGTATGAAATACGATACTGAAAATGACGTATTTTATTGGCAACAACCTTATGCTAGTTGGACACTAAATACTGATAAATGGATTTGGGAACCACCAACTCCATATCCTACATTAACACAAGAACAATTAGAAGCAGATGAAGTAACATCATACGAGTGGAACGAAGATACAACAAGTTGGGTGCTTAGAACTCCATAGTAGTATAATAAAATAGGTGGAAATGACAGATTTATATTGGTTCTTATTACAAAAAGAGGATTTACCTCCTCATCAGTTATACAACAATCCAGTAATAAAAAAAACATTTATTAATATTTGTCCGCAAACTATTGCATTAGATAAAAGGACAGTAGTTATTACTATGCCTTATGATCTAAGAATACAAAGACAAGAAGATGGTACTTATTATGCTAAGTCTAAACAAATAGTTGGAGAAAATTTGTGGGATACAAGACCAGTTTTGGCAATAGACACAGAAACAAAGATTAAAAATTATGAAGATTATTCAATATGTCATATTAAAGTACCTTATGTTTTTATGACAGAAGATAAAGAACTAACATATTACTGGACAGGACCAAAGAGTGACACAAAACATGATATAACAGGTGTGTTATTTGCAGAAGGTATGTTATATCCTGGACAGTATGCTAGAAGTTTAGACCTTGCTTTTATTATTCCACACGATAGACAAGTTACTTTTAAAAAAGGAGAGCCATTAGGTTATTTATATTTTAGTAAAGAAATTAATTTAAAAGAAATAATACCTAGCCAAGTTATACTTAATTATGTAAACTCAATATATGGAATTACAAGCTACGTTAAAGGAGTTTCTAAAATATTTAAACGTGCAAAAAATAGGTATCCCTATAAAGAGTTAAAAAATTGTGAGGAAGTAAATGAATAAATTAGCAGTGATCGGTAAAGGAACAGCAGGTTCGTTAACGTATAATCATTTTGGATATTATACGGATTGGGAAATAGAATGTTACTACGATACTTTATCAAAAGAGCAAACAGTTGGAGAAGGAACAACTGTTACATTACCTAGAAATTTACATTACACAGCAGGTTTTGAGTTTTACAAAATGAAAGAATTTCACGGTCAATATAAAAATGGCATTCATTATATTAATTGGACTGATGAAAATTATATGCACACTTTTCCTCCTCCAAGTATATCTATGCACTTTAGCGCAATTGATTTACAAGAGTACATTGCAGAAAAAAACAAAAATAGAGTGAAATTTAAGGACATAAAAGTAAATAATGTGTATGACATAGACGCAGATTTTATTATAGATTGTTCAGGAACTCCAAATAAATTTGATGATTTTGAATTTGCAGAGTTTATTCCTGTTAATACTGCCTACGTTAGACAATGTAATTGGGATTATCCTATATACGATTATACAATATGTATAGCTGCTGAATATGGTTGGATATTTGGTATTCCTTTATCCTATAGAATGTCATGGGGATACATGTATAATCAGCAAATTACAGATCATAATGTTGCTAAAGAACAACTTTTAGAAGTAATAGATAATTATGGAATGCAACCTACAGAGCAAGAAAATAGATTAGATTTTAATAATTATTATCGTAAACAAAACTTTTTTGAAAGCATTGCGTACAACGGGAATGCTTCGTTTTTTTTAGAACCTATGGAAGCAACAAGTCTTACAACAGTTGACAATATTAATCGTAAAATATATGACAGCATAGTTAATAAAGAAAGCATTGATGAACACAACGAGTGGTACAAAAAAACTTTTAAACAGTTGCAAGATATTATTGTAATGCACTATTTGGGTGCAACTAAATACGACAATGAGTTTTGGAATTATGCTAAAAATTTAGCAGAGAAATGTTTGTCTGACAATTCACTAAACCAGAGAGAATATACAGAGATATTAGATAATATAAATAATATAGGTTACGATTTAGTATATGATTATGGTGTCTGGAGAATGCACAGCTTTAATCAAAATATAAATTCATTAGGCATATTAAAAAAATTAAAGGAGTTAAATGTTTCAAAAAAATAAAAAACCAACATTAAAATTTAGCACACCGTTTAAAGGGTTGGAAAACATAGATAGTTGCAGACCACAACCTGCTAAAAATTTTATTCCTAAATGGTATACAGATATGCCACCTACACCTAAAGATGATCACTATACAAAATTAATTCCACAAAGCAAAACAATAAAATTATGTCCTAGTTTTACAGATATTTTTTATAACGGATTTGTTATACCTGCACATTGTGATATGTATTTTAGGTGGGAGGAAGGTGGTGAATGGGAATGGGCTACATCATTTGAGGAATATGAAATACAATTACATCACGATAAACAAATGAAAGATTACGTTCCTAATAGTGCAAACATACAAAAAGTATTTAAAATTATATCAGTATGGCGTATGATGACACCACCTGGATATAGTGTGTATCAAGTTCCACTACTTTACCATTACAATCCAGATTGGTATATACCTTATGGCGTTTTACATACAGATAAACATCATATATTAAATCAACAATTAATTATTACTGCTGAAAACAAAAAACAAATAATGATTAAACAGGGTGAACCATTGTGTTATTACGTTCCATTCAAAAGAGAGGAATATGATCTTGAAATTGAAACATGGACACAAGATTGGGAAGATAAATGCAGAGAAAATTTATTTCGAGTACATTCTAAATTTAAAGGTGGGTATTTAAAAAACATATAGTATAATCTACCAATGGATTATGTTATAGGATTTGCATTAGGTTATTTTTTTAATAAATTTTTAATCTTACTTAACAATTTATCTAATTACGATTATGACAATAGGTATACTTACAAGGAAGAATGGGATTGGATAGATCTAAGAGAAGATGACTTACCATAATGTCTAACGGCAACGGATTTACAACTAAAGAATACTTACAAATAATTAAAGAGGAGATCGACACAGCTAATACACGTATTGATGAACTGCATGAAAAGATAAACAAGTCACCATCACGTCAAGAAATTTTAGGTTGGCTTGTTGCAATTACCAGTAGTGCTGCATTCTTAAATAGTATAATGTAATAATGGACGGCTACGCATTGTACTGGAATATATCAAAACGCATGGTTGCTGTATTTATAGCACAGGCATTGAGTGTTATTGGTGCAGGTAGTTTAATAGGAATAGATGTCATACAGTCATCATTACTTGCAGGATTACTAGGCGTAGCTAATGTCCTAGAAATCCTTGCTAGAAAATATCTTAATGATGGCAAACTTACATTTGAAGAAGTCAACCAGGCATTCGGTATTTTAGATAGTAAGACACATAATGATATGAATGGGAGAGAAGTATAATGGCAGATCCTTGCTGCGGTGGTGGTTGTTGCGGAACTAAGTAAGTTCCGTGCTACATAAATTTAATACACTTGTTCGTCTATGTCTTGTTGCGTTCTTAGTAATTCCTTTTCCTGTACTTGCAGATCATGTGCCTACACAACCACCATACAATCAATCTATTGAAATAGACACAACAAACGGTGATATAAAAATTGGAATATATACGTCAGATGGTTGGGAAGATAGTCCACCAGAAAAATACACTATATTTTTTGACATTGATAATGATGTAACTACAGATAGTTTTTGTGTTTCAACATCATTTGGACACACAGGTAACTTGCAATGGAACTATCACACGTTTTCTTTATCTGATTTACAAACATATTTTGCTAATCCTTACGGTAATTTTAGGACAAAGATTAGATCAGACAATGATACTGACAATAGTTTTAGCACACTAACAGCACAGATGGCAATAGATATACCTAACCAGGAACCTTTTGTAGGTGTAGAAAATTGGTCCGCACCTTCTACAACATGTAATGACACATCAACTACTACAACAACAAGCAGCACATTACCTCCAACAACAGAAGCTGCAGCACAAGAAGAAGTAGTAGAAGAAGAAACTACAACTACTAGCAGCACAACCACTACAACACAAACACCTCCTCCGCCTCCGCCGCCACCAACAACAACAACTACTTTGTATGTAGTAGTGAACGAAGATGGTAGCACATCAGAATATACTGAAACAGAAGTAGAAGATGGAACAGTAGATCGTGATAACCAACGTAAAGCTAATGAAGATAAGTATGGTTGTTACATGACAGACGCACAAATAGAACGTGGTGATTGTGATATACCAGAAGAAGAAGAGAAAGAAGTTATACAAGAACAAGTAGTAGAAGAAAAAGAAGAAGAAGTTATAATAGAAGAAGATGAAAAAGAACAACCAGATACCAAAGAAGTCATTTCTGATGATGATGTTGTGGTACCTGAAGTGGTCGTTGATGATGAAGACAAAGAACCTGTTGAGCAACCTAAAGAAGAAGTCATAGAAGATGAGTTGGATAAAGAGATACCAAGAGATGACGACATCAGAGAAGAGGGAGTTCAAGAGGAAGATGTCAAAAACGAGGATAATAAAGAAGAAGAAATAAAAGAGGAGGAAGAAATTGAAAAGACAGAAGAGATCTTACTGGAACCAGAAGAAGAGCCAGAAGACTTTGAACAAGAACCTGTACAAGATCCTGTAAAACTTACTGAAGAAGAAATAGCTGTAGAGGTTGCAGAAGTAGAAGAAGTTGTAGAAGACATTAAGGAAGTAGAGGTAGAAGAACTTGAAACAGAGCAGGTTATCGAAGTACTTACTGAAGTTGCTGATGTCGGAGTGGAAAATCTTACAGAAGTTAGCGAAGATGTACTTGAAGTTGTAAGCGAAGTTATAGAAGAAGTTATAACTATAGCTACAGAAGAAGTATTAACAGAAGAACAAGTAGAAGTTGTACAAGAAGTTCTTAACTTAGAAGAACCAGAAGACGTACAAATCATTGCTGAAGCAGTTAAAGAAGACGAAGCTGTGGCAGAAGCTGTTGAAGAGTACGTAGAACGTGCAGTAGAAAATGCTGACGTAGAAGATTACAACCTTGCGGACGTTGTCACAGAGATACAAACAGAGGAGTTTCTTGCTGATCCTGTTGGTGCATTTACAGATATAGATATAGCTGCAATTGATCTTACATCATTAGGTGACACAATGACCTCTACACAAAAGGAAAAAGCGCAAGAAGTTGTAGTACCAGTTATCATAGCTTCGCAAATTGTAGCTAGTGTGCAAGTCGTACCAGTTAGAATAAGACGTAGAGTATGAAGTACATAAAAAAATTAATTAACTGGATAAAAGACATATTAAAAGAAACAATTGCACAAACGTTTACTTTACTAGGTTTTTTTATAGCATGGCTAACTTTGACTGGCACAGCTAAAGACATAGTCGGTGTTGCTATAATATTAAGTACGATCTTATGGTTATTGACTATAGGATTACGTAAAGATAGTGATGACAAATCATCACAGAGAGCGAGTAGGTAATGCCTTACACAAAAGCAGGGAAGAAAAAAAGATATTCTTCTAAGCGTAAGAAAAAAATGACTAAGTAGTCATGACTGTTAAGTACAGAGGACAAACATTTTCTGGTTATAATAAACCTAAAGCGCAAGTCTCTGGCGGTAAATCCCATGTTGTCTTAGCAAAAAAAGGCGACAAGGTTAAGCTAGTAAGATTTGGACAAGCAGGAAAAAAAGGTAGTCCTAAAGGAACTAAAAGAAACAAAGCGTTTCATGCAAGACATAACTGCAGTGCAAAGAAAGATAAATTTACTGCAGGATATTGGGCTTGCAAACATAAATGGTAGAGAGGTAATATGCCTTATAGTAAAAAACAAATGAAGATAGCAAGAATGGCACCACCACGTAACAAGATTACAGGTGCAGATTTTGCTATGTTAAAACAAAAGAAAAAGAAAAATGGCAAAAAAAAGTAAACCAATTTGGGATAAACCAAGACCAAAAGGATTAGGTAAACCAAAGAAACTTACACCTGATCAAAAAGCAAAAGCTAAAGCAAGAGCTAAAGCTAATGGTCGTAAGTATCCTAACATGGTGGATAACATCTGGGCAGCTAGCAGGTAGGATTATACGAAAGTATCTTGTCCTAAATGCGGACAACATCTTCTTGTTAAAAACAGTAAACTATACTGTACAAATCCCCAATGCAAGGACTATACTAAGGTTAAGTAAACAGGGAGAATAATGAAATTACAATTAATTAGACATGAATTTGGCATTGACGCAACCAATGGAATGTTGTTTATCAACGGTAAGTTTGAGTGCTATACACTTGAAGACCAATATCAAGTAACTAAAGTATATGGTGAAACCTGTATACCTGAAGGTACATATCCTATCAAGTTTAGAAAAGAAGGTGGCTTTCACAATAATTATTCTAAGCGTTATCAAAATGCACACTACGGTATGCTAGAAATAAAAGACGTACCTAATTTTCAATGGATTTTATTTCATGGAGGAAATACCGATGAAGATACGAAAGGTTGTGTGCTTACAGGATCTACACAGCAAGTGTTAGATGTAAGCAAAGACGGATTTATTGGATCATCACAAAGAGCGTACAAAAAAATGTATGACCAAGTTGCTAAAGTATTGTTACAAGGTAAAGATGTGACACTAGAAGTAACTAAAATAAATTTAGATGGTGCTACTGCTGTACCAGAACAAAGTCTCGATAGTAAAACGTTAAGTTCTATTCACGAAAAAGTGACAAGAATTGACGCTAAACTACAGGGAAGACCAATAATATAGACTGGAGATAATATGAGTGACGAACTCAAAGCACTTATCGAAAAAGTTGTATGGACATTCATTGAAGCATTTGGTTCTGCTTTACTTGTAGGTCCTGCACTCGACTTAGACATTACAGCAATCCAAGCTGCAGCTATTGCAGGTGGCGGATCAGTAATAGTTGTACTAAAAGAGTATGCAAAAAAACAACTCGCAGGTAAGTAAACTTACAGCAACCCAACAGGACGTACCACACAACGAAACTAAAGATACACCTAACCACCCTAACGGTTGGGAACCTGGTGTAGAATTTAATTACAAAACTAAGACAGGTACTATAACAACACGGGCTATGCAGAATGCAAGCCCAGAGTTTGATGACCTACTTAGATCGTGGGGATTTGATCCTGAAAAATATTCTATCCTAAATGACACAATACGTGTAAGCACGTGGGATATGAATTTGGGCAAAGGAGACGTGCAACAAGCGTGGGCATACAAAGCACAGATAGTTTACAAAGAACATGTGCTTGATACAGAAGACTATGACCGCATATCTAAATGGATACAATCGTATAAACGCAAAGCTAAACCAAAAGTAAAACAACCAGAAGCTAGTTTCTTTGTGGCAATATCAGACTTGCAATTAGGTAAACGTGATGGTGGTGGTACTGAAGCTATTGTAAATAGATTTTTAGAGAAGATAGATACAGTACGTGATCGTTATAACTTTTTACGTAAAGCAGGAGTTAAGTTAGATCAGTTAACTGTTGTGGGATTAGGTGATATTGTCGAAGGTTGCGTAGGCTTCTACCCGCAAGCAATGGGACCTAACGGTGTCGAACTTGATTATCGGAACCAGATGAAGTTAGCCAGAAGAATTATTGCAAAAGCATTAGTTGAATGGTCTAAAGACTTTGATGTAGTAGTTGTAGGTGCAGTGCCAGGTAATCATGGAACTAAAAGAATTGCAAAGAACTTAGCACCAACAGGAGAGATGGACAACTATGACATAGAAGTGTTTGAGCAGATAGCAGAGATATTTGCAGACAAACCACAATACAGTCATGTTAAGTTTGTTATACCAGATGAGCCACACCTATCACTAAATGTATGCGGTACAAACATGAGTTTTACACACGGACATCTTGCAGGTTACAGTGGCACAGTAGAAAATAAACTTATGAACTGGTGGAAGAACCAAACATTTGGTGGCTTCCATGCAGGATCCAGTGACATTCTTGTCACAGGTCATTACCATCATCACCGTGAATTACATGACGGACGCACATGGATACAAGTACCTAGCTTAGATGAAAGTACATGGTTTGAACATCAAGCAGGTAAGAAAACTAAACAAGGTGTAATGACTATGGTTGTTGATAGCAACGGACACAACAACAAAGAGATCGTATAAAAAAGAAAGTCAGATGTGTTTGAGAGCTACACACCTGACTTAGCTTTACTCTAATAGAATATGGCGTATTTAATTAGATATAAATATTTTATACTAATTGCAATCCTTGTCAACAACTTTATAATTAATTTTGTAATCAATACGGTGCCATAGTAAGGTACATAAAAAGCAAGGCGGTCTCACAGGACCGCCTTATTGCTTGGGAAGGAGATAACACGTTTAGATGTTATCTGATCTCACCACAATACCATGTGGTATAATTAATGTCAACACTCAATTCATTGATAAGAGGTTTCCTCCTTTACTCTTATCCTTGACACCAGGTCATCTTACTCCGATCTGGTGTTTTTTGTAAAATTCTTGGATATTGTGGTTTTTTATACTACACTTATAGTGGGAGGTAGTAATGACTGCAATTAATACTACGTTTGATGATAACTTTATGTTGTCTGAACTTGTACAATCAGTTGGTGAAACTGGTAGAGGATTTATTGTTATACATAAAAACAATCCTAAGTACATAGATAGCACAGGTGAGTTACGTGATTGGTTACACAGACACGGACTATACATTCATCACTTTGAGAACTGGAATAATGTTATCCACTACGTATTTGTACAATCAGAACGCGGTGGCGACTAAGCCATGAACATATTTACAAGTCAAAAGGAGTTAAAGAAGTGGGCGATAGCTATGGCTAACGCATGCGGTGGTCAAGAAGTGTCACAGACTTCTATTAAACTCAACAAACCAAACGCAAAAAAAATAGAAAGTTTAACAAAACAATTTGTAGAAAACTACAATGAAATGATGATGACAGCAATAGAACTAGCAAGTAAGGAAGAACAAGAATGAGCGCACCTAGTCCTATGGATCGTGATGTAAAAGTTATGTTTGCAGATAAAAGTACACGTGAGTTTGTAATTACTGCAAGTAACATAAAAGAAGCAGAAGAAGTATTTGATTTAATTTTTAATCACATGGAACAAAGCATTACAGATTTACTCAAACAATATAGTGTTGGTAAAAAAACAAAAGTATGGGTAGAATATACTAAAGAAGACGATACAGAAATGATGGAGGAGGAGAATTACTAATGGCATGGCAAGATGAATACGATCAAGTAGAAGATAGACTTAAAAAGTTTTGGAAAGACAATCCTAACGGCAGAATAGAAACTGATATTATTGCTATATCAGAAGACCACAAGTCTGCTGTTCATAAAGCAGAGATTTATAAAAATATGGAAGACGCAAGACCAGTAGCAACTGGTATAGCGCAAGACCAACACGGACCTAAAGGTGCTAACCAAACATCATGGATAGAGAACGGGGAGACGAGCGCAGTTGGTAGAGCATTAGCGAACTGGATTTATCAAGCAAAGAAGCGTCCATCAGTCACAGAAATGCAGAAGGTGGAGAACTTGTCGGACAGTCAAGTTACCAAGAGTGTAGCTAAAACTGGCAACAGCAATAG
>MDSW01025510.1_pt1 | contig 14970 bp, 9 predicted proteins | sample 811171 | NCBI WGS metagenome assembly MDSW01 (sample SAMN05326641, study PRJNA326480) | marine metagenome | isolation source: seawater | place: Atlantic Ocean: North West | collected 2012 | reverse complement strand
CTCGAGACCTCGAGTTGCAAAGTTCACGCATTCATCAATTTTCTCAAGCGCCAAGGCGCTTTTCGCTGCCCTAAACCAGCCTTTGATGTTTTTTGGATCCAGTCGGATTGACTCCTTTGCGTCGTCCAAGGCCTTACCAAAATTGCCAAGCAAAAGGGCGGCATGCGCGCGATTACTGTATAGCACAGATCTAAGCGGCGCGTTGTCAAACTCCTCCAAAAGTGCCAGAGTATAATGCTGTACTGCTTTACGGACGTAAATCTTGTTATGACGGTACTTCAGGGCGTGGTTGCCCTTGCCCTTGTAATCCTCCGCGCGCTCCTCAGGGGTCTGGTCATCGAACTTCAGGGACTGTAGCGCTGCGAAATCGGCGCAGTTTTCCTCGTTTATCCAATCTTCGGAACCGTCCCAGAAGAGCGCGGGAAGAAGCTCCCTCTCCCCTCCTTGATCACCGCCAACGAAAGCACTCTTATGGGCGTCCATGCGGCGTGTAAACGTTTCAAGCGTCAAGTTTGGCTTCCGCGCGATTCGATTCCTCAGATTAAATCGACACGCGCTGAACCATCTTGAAAAACGTTGCACCTTCGAAGGTATTCCCTGTCACCTGTTTCTTCGTTGAGGCCTGCGTTGAAGGCCTGAAAAGGAGACGCTGTTCCCTTCTCTACTTCACGATGCGATGTCCGAGTCTGATGACGCTGGTTCGCTATTTTATTTACTTTCGAAAGTATGATAGACGAGTCTATCCTATTGGACCGATGTCCGGGATCGTCGCGCGGAGCCCGTTACCCGTGAGAGGCAAAATGTACACTTCGGACACTAACTTTCAAGACTAAATACATGTCGATTTTCAAATTTACACGATTTTGTGAATGAATTAACATTGGCTTTCGTCAAGGGGTATCCCTTTCATCACTGCCTCTGGTACTTTCAAATTGACCGGTGCAGCTTTAAAACACACAAATTAAACCCGTGGCTGACCCTTGCGTTCTGGAGCGCCCCGACGGCGTGCCTCGACGCGCCTGCCCCCGAAACTCGTATGACATGTCGGATTCGATGCCTTCCGTACGAGCACAAACTTTGACGGCGAGCGTCGCTCGTTTCCACAGGTAGGAAGTACTTGTATACGAAACACAGTCTGCAGAACGAAGGAGTCTTCTGATCGTTCCCCAAGGAATGTGTGAGTGCAAGTGGTTGACAAAGTACCTTCGAAAGTAATGAGTAGTCTTATCTAGCTCTAGTCTAGCTCTAGCTAGCTAGCTAGCTACTTTCGTAGTACTTTCGTACTTTCCAAAGTACATAATACTTTCGTAGTAGACTAGCTAGTCTACTTTTTTCGAAAGTACTTTCGTATCATACTTTCGAAAGTACCTTCGAAGGTACATGATAACTTTCTATAAAAGCTGTATGTCCACACCGATCGATACCTGCCCGAAATCCAGAATACACCAAAACTCAGTCATCACCTAGCTAATTTGATATTGATATTGAGATTTTACACCCTGAAGGGTAGACAAGAGCTCCATTTCTAAACTTCGTTCTAAACTTGACTCAAGGATGCCGGTCTAATGCCCCCGTATGGTTTTTCAAGTTTAGATATTCACTTTTTCGTTGGGCAAAAAAATTCTAAACTTCCGAAGTTTAGAAATGCCTTCTAAAAATATTTCTAAACTTTGGCGGTCCGTTACTCAAGATCTATCTCAGTCATTTTCGTAAACTTGACGGTCTGTCGACTCAAGAATCTCTCGTTCACTTCATCGCGCACCTGCGAAAGGCGCGAAAACAACGTGGATTTAATCATTTTTGGAGCTCTTGAGGCAATTAATTCGGTTCAAAACTTAAACCTTAATTTTTGGGTTTAACCAACCGTATCAGGGGTCGATATACGGAGTCGATGACTCAAGAGTGTGGGTTTAAAATTAATCACGCAACTTTAGAATTTGGAGCTCTTGTCCACCCGAAACACGGTTTAAATTAGCGTCAAAATTTGATGACGCTTTATTTGCTTCATCAGCCATATGTTATGTACCTTGAGTTGGTATCATATTCTGCACATTTCGACCCGAGTTGTCACACTGCGGAAGGCGCAGATTGAGGAACGCCATGGACGTGAACACAGGTACGAAGGAAGGCGCCCGTCGAGTTTTATCGTGCACACGAGACTGCTTCCCGTTCTATCAACATTTTGAAGGGCCGCCCACAGCGAGTTTGACCGTCGTTCATTAGTAACTCACATATCGTCCCATCGCGTTGCCCTCAGTTGATGCTTCCGCCCTCATCGTCTTGCTCGAAACGAATCCGAAAACGTGGAATATCCAGTCTTTGAGATGCGGAGCGTCGTACATACTTGACACTATTCTCAGGCAGCTCTTCGTATTCATCAACGCGTTCGTTTCTCTCAACGAACAGAATAGGATCATCCTCATCGCGATGCACTGCGATGGTTGTCATTACTTGTACGAGTCTCCAGAGTTTGTTGCGACGGACGACCGGGTGGAAAACTTGTCCTGTTCTGCGAGCTTTGCAGAGCCCATCCAGGAAGACGCATGCTCACAAATAATCATGGCGCTCTCAAAGCTAACGCATCATTCTACGGCTGACACTCCACTTGCCACTGCACTCTCCATTGCCATGTGCTATTCAAATCGGTGCCGACAACGTACTGCTGCCACCGCCGGGCTAACCCGAGTCCTGTGCATTAAAGGTTCCAGTGATACCTCAAGTCAATATATACCGACAATGAATGCAATATGTTCTGCTCAGCGCTCTGGCATTCCCATAGACTCTTGTATTCTTGGCAAGGTCGACTCTGCTTTTCTACAGCAGGCTGCGCAAATAACAGGGGGCTCATATTTCAAGCCTGATGCATTTCGCATTTGCCTGCAAAACTTGCTGACTATGTCTATATCGGATCAACGTTCTCGAGCACTTCTTCAACTGCCGAATCAAAGGGGAGTCGACTTTCGCACTTCGTGTTTTTGCCATAAGCAACCGCTAGATACTGGATTCGTTTGTTCTATTTGTTTGTCCGTATTCTGCGATGAAAACATCATCTGTCCAACCTGCGGTGCAGACATCCACGCCATAGCCTGAAGGAACAATGTGACTCACAAGGGCTTGAAGAGTCTTTGATGAATTTCCAGCATTGAGGTTTAGTCATGTCGCCGATGAGTGGATAATGCGAGCGCCTGTCTGATTACGGCGTACCGTTCCATCCATCCCAGTCATACGAATCCTCTGCTCTTTGATTAGTGAGTGTTACACTCCGTGTCACGTTTGTTCTCACCCGCACGGTGCATAACTTATGAAGCCGTACGCGTGAAATATATATGCTTTTGGCGCGTAAGTCTATGCTCAGGTACATCATACATGATTCTTTTTGGCCGAATTTTTCGCTTTTGGAGATTTCGAGATTGAGATTCCAACCTTGGAGGTGGGAGGTGGGAGGTTGGAATTTGGAATTTGGAAAAATTTTGCCCAAGGGGAAACACGAAGGCACGCACTGGCGTCTGTGCCACGGCTATGCACGCCATATAAGGTGTTCCTTCACATCAATCTATGAATGCTAGTATGCGCTCTGTCTCTGTTGGTGTGTTTGCCGTGAGATGTCCCCTTTCAGCGACGCTACTCCCCGCCCCGCGAGGGACCACCTACCTCAAGTCCGCCAGAACATCCCTCGAAATTTGGATTGCTGTATATGATACCACTTGTGGATTTAGGGGATTTCAAAGCGAAATCTCGGAAACGAGCAAAAATCTCAAATTCTGAATATGATGAGCCTCACATGAGGAGCACTGGACAACCGAAAGGGGTTAGGAGGAAATTTCTGATTTTTGGACAGCCGGGTTTATATGCGCTTTCGCGCTTGGGGCACTGAAATTGCGTGGGGGGTACACACGTCGAAACTTGGTAGGCAGCTCCAAAATATGTACCTGCAAGTTTGCAACTGTGTGCCACTCTATCAAGACGGCCGCAAAAAGAGCTAGCTCGACAGCTGAGGGTGTACAACGGCTCCATATAACTCGAGTAAACTCCCCTTAATTAGTCTATCGTACTACCTTCTTCGAAGGTGTGAATGATACTGAAAGTAAATATTACCTTCGAAGATACTTTCGAAAGTAGACTAGGACTACCTTCGAAACTAGACTACGTACGAAATAAAGAAGACGACGTCGCTCGACTATATATTATTATTACTTTCGAAAGTATTAATTTCGAATGAAGTAAGGTAGACTAGTCTATTTTATATTTATCTTCGTTCGAAGGTATTACTTTCGTATTATTCGTAGACTGGTAGTCTATCATGTCCGTATCACCTTGGTACAACCGCCGCTTCCGTTCCAAAGCACCCATACTTCGTCGATACCGCGGTTACTTGGTGCCGGCCCACGCCCCATGAGATGTTCCAATCTACTGAGAAGATTTCCCGAAGGTTTCTTTTCGCAGACATATGACGCGACCGTTCGGCTTCTTCTTTTAAATGGACGCTCCTTTGCAAGTTCGATCGCGAACAAGCGGTGGGAGAGCAACAAGGCGGCTGGAAATCACTCCTTGATTCAACTGCAGCCGATCGACCACGGCGTAAATAGACGGACGGTGCGTATGCCCACGTAGTTGTCGTTCTCAGGCTATTCTCTGTCATGTTGTCTCACGTTTCTATCGCGGCTCACGCGTCGCATGGCTCTTGCAGTCGATAAATCGTCTTCTCTACAGGGCGAAGCAGAGGGGTTTCTTGGAGCTTGACATAATCGTTGGAAGGTGGGCGGAGCAAAAGCTGCCTTCTGAAGACGACGATTTTTTAAGAGCGTTCTCTGAAGTGCTAGACGAGGAAAATCCAGAGCTCTTCAAATGGCTCACGTGTCAGGAACAGCCGCCGCCCCGGGTCGCAAGAAACGCATCTTTTCTATCTCTTCGCGCACATGTTGTACGGTGTCTTACTGAAAAGAGTGACAGGGCCACGAGAGCTGCCCGAGGTCGCGAGTGGATCCGAGGCTGGGGAGACGGCAGCTCAGGAGGACAACAGTGAAACCGAAGTGTGGGGAAGGAACTTCGTATGCTCTTGTCGTAAGAAGTTGATTGCATCCTTGTCGATATTCGGCAAATTCACATGGTTGTGTCCAAGCGCTTTGATTAGTCTGAGAACTTCTCTTTGCCTGTTGCGTCTCTTTGATGCGTGCAATTCCTCGCTAAAAGTCAGGGCAGAGGACGGAGTCTGGCGTAGCTGCTGGCTAGCGATATTATTGGGGACGTATCTTGAAAACCTTCGACTCCGATAATCCACATGTGCCATCCACATACGTGGCTTTGATGCAATATGCATACTCCGTATTAGGGCTCAGTCCAGTGACCTATGTTCGTTTCATTTTTTCCAGACTATGCTGCAACTTCTTTCAAGACTCCAGTGCTCGTCGCCATCATCAGTTCATATTTTCGGACCGCGATCATCAGCATTTTCTGGAGTTCGCAAAGATATCACAAGAGAGGTTGATGTAGCGATCACACGATCTAGCAGCTCAAGCTCGCAGGAAATCATTATGTATATCCGTGTGCATTTGCCACAGAGCTTGAATGGCATCGGGCGGTGTGAACTGTGTTATTTCAAGCTCAGTGAGCAGTCCATCGCATCCGGGCTTGAGCGTCAACAGGCGATTTTCATGGATTTTCATGGAACGCAAAATACCGGGAGTTTGACTTCAAAATGACACTGAAATCTGTTCTACCGCACATCTCTCCATGCAATCCAGTTTCGTCATTCCAGTTGATGACGCGCTCCCAAATCATCGTTCCTGTGTCTAAAGCGTACACATCTGCCAGCTGTTGATGTCAATCTGTCCCACCCACATCAGCGCAGAAATTTTCAGGACAGAGAGCGAAGACGAGTGCGCACTTCTGGTGCCGCCGTGCGTCATGGATTTTGTTTTCTTGTCGGTCCGACAGTCTCCTCCAACGCTGCTTTGTTGTTAGCAAGGTCATGACTTGGCGCGCGCGGACATGACGGGGGTGGTGTGACGAAAAAGTAACGGGTTTCACACTATTTTCCCTTATAACCCGATCGCCAGATGGGGTTTTTTTTTCGAATTGGGGGTGCGTGACCTTAAGTTTCAGACCAGACTACTGAAGTCGTACACCTCTTCCATAAAGATGGTTTGTCAAACGACGAACGACACACGCATCAAACGGCTCGGAATATGCTCACACAGAATTTGTCCCACGTTTTGTATCCTCGACTGCCTGTCACGAGTATCTGAATTGATGAACACTCATAAAGTGGTCTCTACCATTGACGCTCACACCTAGTGGAACGACGACATGCCCTGAAGAGGGAGTTCGACAGATGATTTCTTCATCATTGACAAATGAAGCCTGGACTTGCGTGCTTCCAAATTTACAGCTCAGGCCGTGCGTGTCAAAAAATGTAGAGCCTTGTACCCGAGAAGTAGTTCCTCCTCGTGATGGGCCTCGCTCAGGAAGCAGGTGATGCACCATAGGATGCGACACGAACGTATAATGCTGGGCAGTTTTTCCAATACTTGAATAGAATGCTAGTGATAAGAGGGATAGCTCGATAGATGCAGAGGAATCAGAGTGGGGTTTTGCTGCAGGGACTTCACACAACGCTATTGTGGAAGAAATTACTTGTGCCCGCAGTGCTTGAGAACCAAAAATGCAATGTGGCGTGCCAAAATCGGTTTTAACGATATTTTTTCCATGGATGTGCATGAGTGTACCTCCGCAGGCGATAGCGGCCGTAGGAAATACATTTGCAGTCACCACAGGCTGATTTACCAGAAATTGTGACTGTGCAACCTGAGGTGGCATCGAGTATGAGGGCCCAAATGCCAAGACAGCAATGAAACCTCGTGCCATCACGGAGTGTGGTCTGCACATGAAGTTTTCGGAATAGACGAAGTAGAAAGAATTCTCTCTGACGACCTGCTGGATGGAATCAAAGTTAAGGTCATGACACAACGGCAAGGTTGCGACACTTTTACAAAAAAATATATCTGAGGCAGTCAAAGACGAGTGGTACTCAAACATCGCCACTGCTGCAGGCCCAAAGGAGTTAGTGCTGAGCGCCATGCGTGACAGACCGGAAAGCTGAGCCGGAGTGATGCACTGATACAAGCCAGGTGAGGTTATTCGAGCGAACAGTGATCCGACTGTGCCGAATTTACACACCGCCGGAGATAGTCTTGCTGCAAACTGTGTCGAGATTGAGACAAACGTACCTCCCGATTCTGGACCGCCGTGAGGGTTCACTTCGATTTTTCCAATCTGCGACTCGTAAGTCACCAAACCAGTGTTGCTAGTTCCCGAATGTAAGCCGACCGATAACTGGACGTCTCCCTCGCCGTGATCAGCAAGTTCGCAGAGCAACATCGCTGATGAAATGATCAAACCATAGGTACGTTCACCCTCTGTCACACAAAATGGTTCGGCATTAGAAAAATCTTTTCCAAGTATCCAGACAGGATGTTGTCGCCCAGTGTCGACATGATGCGGCATGATTGCCCGAACAGAAGGACTCATTATGTGAAGATACTGAATATCAACATTGTAATTGTATGAGCTCGCATCGACCACCGCAGCGCTGAAACCTAATTCTCGACGCGGAATGCCACAGGCATCCGTGGATGTCACCCGAGTCAGGTCAAATAAGACCACGTCTGACTTACTCTGGAGGGTCGTTTCATTCGACAATTCGGTGTCACTGGCAAATTCACAAAATAGACTCTGGTAATCGTCGGCTTTCCAGAATTCCAGCTCACTGAGCTTTGTTCCAACCATGAGCGTTTCCATCATCCGATAGCGGTAGCTAAGGGACTCTCTCGCAAAAACTGGGGAGACGTTTGTTATACTAACTCGGACGAGGATCTCCAGGTGAGCGGGGGTTACACAATCTAAGGTGTGTGACCCCAACCATCGCCCACTAAGTGGTGCAAATGTGCCAACCGCACAACTGAGACCCTTCGAATTGACAAAATTTTCCCCCGCCACTGTCAATAAGGTACCACCAGCGAGAGTTCCTTGCATTGGTTGTAACGAGAAGACCGTCGCATCGTTCTCGTATACCAACAGTTTTCCATGTGACCGATACTTCGTTCCAGATTCGAAGAGAACAACCTCTTCTCCTGCTGAGCCTGATTTGATGTCCAAGAAGATCAAGACACTTGAAATAAAATGACCGACTGTCCACGTGCCCGACAATACGACAGCATCGGTAGAGAAATCTTGACCTGCAAGCATCAACAAACCACCTGATTCTTCAACCGACGTTGGGAACGTATTCGAAACTCTTGGGAAAGCTCGAGTTTCCAAACCCGGAGAAGGCATCGTGCGAGCCTCAATCAATGACATCTCCTGAACTGCATGATCTCTATGCGCAAGATCGTGTGCAGCCGGCATTACCATCACACCACCGTCAAAAACATCGATAGTTGCATGATTCATGGCGTTCTTTGTTGATAATGTCCCGTCTAAGGAATCACGTCGCCTTAACCCAAGCGCTAGTTTGCTGATGTACAAGAACTGAAGACTCCAAATATCGAGTATTGATCCAGTCGATACACAAACATCTGCTTGACTCGCATGTCTAGCTGGAGTAATACATTCGATCGTATTGCCCGAGAGCCATCTTGCATGAATAGATGATATGGTGGAAAGATGACAGACGAAGGTTGAAGAGTGAATATCCTTTGAATAAATATCCGCAACGATGTGAATAGAACTTCCGCCGTCGGTGAGCCCAAAGATTGGCGTAACGTCTTGTATGACTGAATGGGGCACAGCCTCGACGATGATACTCCCAGTTCCGAATTCGGTTTGATGGGGATGAACGCCGAGTTGTAGACTCCAAGGAGCGTCCAACTCATCAGAAGCCGGAGCTTCACAAAACATCAAGGCTGAAGAGACGCCATGTCCGGGCTGTAACAGATCATTGAATTTGCACATGAGATCGATACCGAAGTCACCACCGGTGATGACATGGAGACTTCCGCCAGATTTAGCGGCAGATAAAGGAAACACCGATGATAGTGAAGGCTCCTCTCTTACCTCTACAAAATTTAAGACCCGCGCACAATACAGTGTAGAGAGTGTTTCAACTAATTCAAAGGCGGAATTAAGCTTTGAACAGGCGCGAACATTCAGAGAAGGTTGCCGAGCAAACATCTTCAAGTCATACGACTTTCTACCTGGATGTCCAAGAAGGCGAACAACGACATGTTCTTCAATCGAAAGCAACGAAGCCAAGTGATTGCCGTGAAGGCAATGACCACTTGGGCTCACAAGACTTATAGGCGAAAAATCAACCAGATTTGAAGAAACGTACAGGAGTATAATTCTCTGAGTTAACGGCGGACGACAGGAACATCGAGTCGACGAATAGATGCGACCGATGATAAGGATGGATCCAAACATGCACCAGATGTGCGAGTCCTCGCGGACATCAAATCCGCTGCCCTCAACTATTACCTCTTCTAGGCTAGGCTCGTTTGGATCGACAGACCAGATAGACCCTGTCACAAACGCTTCAACTGGAAGCAGATCAATCATCTCCGACATCGTCGATTGCGCGATGCCCGAAGTCTCAACGGAGATAGTCATGCCGAGGCTAGAAGTGGAATATGACGCAATCGATTCGCAAACCAATAGAGCAGAAGAGAGGAACGCTGCTTTCACAGCCATAGAATTAAACTGCCCGAGGCAAACGAAGTCATCTTGAAACCCACCTCCGGTAATCGTCACCAGCGTGCCACCGTCAGGGCGAACTCGCTTCGGAAACGTGTCAGTGATGATTATATCAATGTGATGAAATATCAGCCCACTGCTCGTGAAATCTCTCCCATTGTGTGTTACTTCCACACTGTGAAAGCCACGTGTCTGTCGTGGGACTCTGCAAATAATCGTTGTTTCGAGTGTAGTTGGAGTGGCGTTCCGTTGTGCAACAACAAGGCGATTGCCAAATTTGCAGTACATGATCGACAAAGCAGATATTTCGGGCACATGTAGCGAGACTAATGCCCCTGCCAGTCCTTTTACTGGATACATTTCCATTTCGTTCGGAGCCAAAGCGAAACAACACTGGGATGTCAAGAATACTGTGAAATACAGGAGGACGCAAGGGCGCCAACAGCACGTGCACAACCTCCCCCTCCACATTGAAGTCACGAAAGTTCAGAGACTCATCGAGTGCAATGATGCACGCGTCTCTAGGATGACATGCCCATGAATTTACGGTTTCCACGAAGTCTCTCCAACGCTCTACCGTGTACACGCGGAGCGCAGAGAGTGTACCACGACACACAGATGCGATATTCTGGTATAGTCTACAGACAAATTAGAACAGGTAGGGTCTCTAGAGTAGCTAGCTAGCTAGCTAGTAGGTAGCTCTTCAGCTGTCACAGGACCATCGGTAGCTAGCTAGCTAGCTCTATCTAGCTAGATCTCTAGAGCTAGCTCAGCTAGCTAGCTTATTAGCTACGAAAGTAGCTAGCGAGGGCTAGCTACTATCTACTTTCGAAAGTAGTTTAGAGCTATAATAGCTAGTTATAGCTAGCTAGGGCATATCATTATTTCGATAATTCCTGAGATCATGATTACAAGTTTTAAAGCACACCAGATTACCCAGAAATGATTTAGTTTATTGGAAGGATATCCTCTCCGAAGTACAAGTACCTTGCTTATTTAGCTTGCTTCGAATGTACCGTCGTACTTTCGAAAGTATCATATATCGTATCATACTTTCGAAAGTATCATAGACTATACCAATAGCTACCTTCAAAAAAGAAGAAGAAATTATCTATCTGTATGAATAGTCTACTTTATTTCGTCGACGAATTGCGAACACACGCGCACCACGAACAATAGAGAGTTTCTGTTGCAAATTGTCGCCAGCAATTGTCGCCTCAAATTGTCGCCTGTCGCGACAATTGTCGCCTCGAGGCGATAAATTGGCGACAATCAGGCCGGAAGGCGACAATCCAAAATGTCGCCCTCTTCAAATTGTCGCCTCACTATTCCTGAAAGTTTGCCCGTGGTATTTTGTAGACTATTTTCGTACTTTCGAAAGTAATGTGAATGTGCCGATGGTGCCCCAGATGCAGAGGCGGAACGCCCCCGCACGACGCGTGCGCAAAGACTCGCCGGCGGTTCCCGCAGGCTGCGGGACACCGCCATCGATCGTGGAGGGGTCAATCTTCGCGCCGAAGAGTGCGGACACCCGCGAGCCGATCGTGTGCTTGCCCGCGGGCGCCATCTCCGCCGAGACGCGTGCCGACCCAAACATTTACGAGCGTGTTGAGAACTCGCAGGAGGGAGCGCGCAAAGAGCGCGTGCGTGGAGAAGGCACGCGGCGTCGGACGCGATGAAATTGCGTCAATTCGAGGGAACGACTTGATAAGTCCGGCGCCGCCACCGCGCGCGCCTCCGCGGCGCCACCGCGCGCGCCGCGCCTCTGAGAACCGCGCGCGGTAGTGCGAAGGATATGAGGGGTGCCCATATCGTAAATCGTATGGGATTCAGTCTAAATATCCTTCGCAAAACACTGTCCTTCGCATGATATGCACGAGACCCACGAGTGAGGGATAAGTATAGTCAACACTATGACCGACGAAAGTATGATACGAAAGTAAATCATCACACGGGTGCTCTTTGCATTTTACTTTCGAAGTAGTCTACTTTGATAATCTCGATCTCAGGAATTCTCTAAAATGATTGACTATCATACGAAGGTGTATAACTTGCGATCCCGACCTCTATAAAAATACTTTCGAAAGTAGACTACAGGCAACGAGTATCTCATTATTAGTATCATACGAAAGTAGTCTACAAATAAATCGGAGCGAAAAGATAGCATCACTTGTTCGCGGCTTTTTCATGGGAAGCATTGAAACATTGCTGACGAGGCTCGTGCACATCACAAACAATCGTGGCCACTACCGGAAAGAGAGAAACCCGTCAACAACTCTACGTCAGCAAAAAACCCGCACAACCCTATTCACGCCGTCTCGCACGAAGGCACCCACACAGGTCTCGCGCACGACGTACGGACAACACGCAATCCGATCGATCGTCGTGCGTGACCGAACCGATCCTCTTTCGTCGTGAGAGTGTGTCGCAACGGCTCGCGGGAAAACGACAAACGGATTTTTCTCTCGAGAAATGGGGAAGGTACGCTTCAGTTTAGCGCGAGAGACCTCGCTCGCTCGCTCACTGGTCCCCTCCCCAACCTGTCGCAACCATTAGGCTCACGACGCGGTGGATGAGCAAGTACCGTCAGTGCCGAGGAAAGCAAGGACAGGTGTGCACTTCAACATGAACCGTCGATGTCCACATGAAACGACCGTTCCGTTCCGGGCGGCGCATCGCTCCTTTTCCAACACCGTTCTGAGCGCGCTCCCACCAGAGTCCCGTTGAACCGTCGCGTCGGACGTGCTACTGACGCTTCGCACCCCGACCACCTGGACGCCTGCAGCTTTGAAACGCCCGGAAACGGTTGGCGCGATAAAAGTGTTGGTTAAAGATGCGAGCAAAGTCAAGCCGGTGCGTGCACGACGTGCCTCCTTTGCGTGCGTGCGGGTCATCCCAGTCGCGTCGAACGCCAAATCCATCCTGCCTGACGCTTCGCCCGGACTCCGGAGTTTCGCTGCTTTTTGAAATCTGTCGGATTTTTTTCGTTTCTTCGTAGACTGGGTTTACTAAGAGCTAGCTATCTAGCTAGCTACCCTAGCGGCTAGCTGGCTGGCTAGAACTAGAGCTGGCTTAGCTAGCTAGCTAGCTACCTCTAAGCAGCTAGCTAGCTAGCTAGCTTAGCTAGTGAGCTAGCTCTAGCTAGCTAGCTAGTCCAGTGACTAGCTAGCTGGCTAGCTAGTGCGACTTGCTACCACGTTCCGCGTCGTCCACCGCTCGAACTGTCACCCTTAAAACTCGAACCCAACCTTTGTGTCGTTTCCTTACCACAGAAATCGCGCTCTAAATCAGCACAAAGAGTAAACAAGGAGAAGGAGCAGGAGGTTGCTGAGGCGCTCTTCGATCTTGCAAACCTTGCTACCCTTGCAGGTGATGATGAAGTACCAAAGCGCAAGCGCACGCGTCTCAGAAAGGACCTTACTGTTGTGAACGGCGAGGATGGAAAGGCACTTGAAGAGAAGGGGAAACACACAGATGTGGACATTGGTTCGACAGAAGCTGTTCCTTGGGATCCACCGCTCGACCCCAATACTCTGAACACGAACACGTTGCTTCATAGTGCTGTGTCAAACGCCATCTCGGCTATGACACATAATTTTTACGGAGTCCAAGGGGCAGCGGCGGCAATCGGGGGACTACCTGGGGCGGGATGGCCGCAGGCGAAAACAATATTCGGGCATTCTGGACGAAATCCGGGATTGCCCTCCCCTACAGAAGGGATCTTAGAAGTATCAAACCGTGGAGCCTCAGCTTCTGCAAGGGGTACACCTCACCGGCGGAGGAACGGGTCGAGGCACGTATACATTGCTCGATTCACTGAGTATCAGCAGCAGCTGTCACGTAAAGATCTTCTACGCGAAGAGTCAGTTACAAATCCACGAAAACCAGAGCAGATGACCAATGCAGTAGATGGACAGAAATGTGCAGATCGCAGTGAGCAGGAAAGAGAAGCACCGCATTGGTCACATTCGGAGGAAACCCCTGCGCATGCTCAATCAAGAACAACATGGCAAATGCCATCATCAGAGCATTCACAAAACCGGGTGGTTACTGCTTTCACCACAGCAATGCGAGATAACGTCCGCAGCGAAAGTCTGGGACATCCAACGCAAATGAATTTACAGGCGCAGCAAGCATCGCAGATAGCAGCACTGAAAGCTTTGATAGGACATAACGACGTTGGATACCCTTTCGGAGTGCCGCAACAGGGTCTGTTTGCAGGGACTGGAGTGGAGGCTGGAGTTGGGGTTGGGGCCGGGACATCTCCTAGATGCGGAAACGATTCTGCACTACCATTGGATTTTCGGAGGATGGCTCCCCTCGCCCTGCAGCAACATTTTATGCCCCCACAGCCTCCATTTGCAGCGGTGCCATGGAGAAGAACAGAATTTGTGCAGATGCCACTTCATGGTCCGGTCATGGAACCGATTCAGCCTCTGCCGGGACAGGCGTCGGTATCAGCAGTGGATACAACGAATCAATCAAACAAAGCACCTCCCGTTTCTGCGAAACAGGACCGGGTGCTGGAGCTCAATGTCATGGGCGGAGATGACCTTCCAATGGTGGTCGCCGCTGATGACGTAACTAATAAGTCTCGAAAGGAAGCAGGGCCTGATAAGGTGAGCATGATTCTTCCGCCGAGGACAGTCGCCAACCAAGAAGGCGATACTTCCATCACGACAGTTCATGCACTTGTGACAAATTCAGCGAGCGCGCGTACGACGGAGAAGGCTCGTTTGGTGGAGACCATCGACGGTGAACCTCCCGCCACGGTATCTTAGATACACATCGTAGATAGACTAGTCTAGTTCTTTTTAGAGAACGAATGCCTGAGATCGGGATTACATTTATCATTACGAAGGAAGATGAACAAACCATGAAGGTAGAAGTACACGTATTGGTTTCCTATTCCCGTCAGCCCTCCAACTCCCACCGGCACGAAACAATAGAGCTCATACAAGTAGAACAGGCTTACTATTAATTTTGATTATAGCGAAAGCCAGCACACCGCGCGAACCTAAGACACAGCCCTGCTCTATCTCGTCCCCACTGCTAAACTTGCCTTCATGATGATTATGTTCCCTTTTCTCGCACATAGTCCGCGGACTTACCCCCGCTCTTTGCCTCCAGTCTGATGTCAGACACCACGATGTCCTTACTTGCCGCTTTGCACATGTCGTATATAGTAAGTCCTGCTACAGAAGCTGCTACAAGAGCCTCCATTTCGACGCCCGTCTGGCCCTCGCTCTTGACTGTCGCGTGTATATCAACACATCGAGCAGT
>MDSW01086115.1_pt1 | contig 14971 bp, 10 predicted proteins | sample 811171 | NCBI WGS metagenome assembly MDSW01 (sample SAMN05326641, study PRJNA326480) | marine metagenome | isolation source: seawater | place: Atlantic Ocean: North West | collected 2012 | reverse complement strand
GGGGGGCGGCGGGGAAGTGGGGGACGACGCGTCGCCGCCGCCGCCGCCGCCGCCGCCGCGCGTGATGAAGGTTTCGTACGTCACCGTGACGCCGGACATCGAGCAGAGCAAGGGCGGACGCGGCGAGCGCGGGGGCTGACGACGGACGACGTCCCGTCCCGTCGCTCGGCGCTCGCCTCCGCGTTTGCATCCGCGTCCGCCGTGCGAACGAAACGTCGCGTCGCGTAGCTATTAATGAGATTGTTAGGTTTCTATCCGCGACCGCGGCGCTATCGCGCGTCGCTCACTGCGGCGGCTCCACGCCGCCGAGGTTCGGCGTTCGCACCGCGTACACCTCCGCTTTCGCGAGGTGTTCCGAGGTCTTCTCCAGGGATGCTTTCATCGACTTGAACTCCGCCTTCGCCTCGTCCTGGCGCTTCAATCGCGCCGCCATCTCCTCCTTCGCGGCGGCGATCTTCGCGTCGATGTCGTCGAGACTCCCCGCGGAGACCGCGCGCGCGACCGTCGCGGCCGCGGTCGCGAGCTCGTGCGGCGACGGCGGCGGCAGCTCCACGCCGTTGCGCTTCACCTGAAGTTCGAACAGGTGCTTCTGTTTCCGGAGCTGATGCTCCAGGTCGTCGAGCTGCGCCCCGAGCTCGCGCATGTCGCCTTCCAGGGCGAGGACGCTCGCGCCGCCGCCGGACGCAGTCTCGGGCGCGGGCGCGCTCTCGGGTTTCTTCTCCGCGGCCATGGCGAGCGAGGGAGGCGCGTCGGGGAGTGGAGCGAACGCGGCTCGTTTCGCGCGGCGCGGACGTTTTGAAACGCGGCACGGCACCCTCGTTCTACTGTTCAGCAGCGATGAGATGTGATGCTGCGACGACGAACTCGACCAGTGCAGGCGGCGCGGGGGGTCCCTCACCGGGGAGCATGCGGACCAAGACGACGCAGCCGAGCCGAGAGGTCGTCGCGGGCGCGCGCTCGCGCGCGGCGGAGGACGACGACGACGTCCCCATCGCGAGACTCCTCGGCGGTAGTGGAGGAAAGCGCTCGAGCGACGCGAGCGCGAGCGCGAGCGCGCCGAGCAAGAAGCCGAGGCAACCGAACTACAAGGCGCCGCCGCATCTCCCCGGCCGCGTCTGCGCGCGCGAGCGACCCGCGCCGAAGCAGCGATGGGCGAACATCGACCTCCGCGCCGTGGACGCGGCGACGGGAGGACGGCGAACGATGCAGCTGCGCGCGACGCCTCGCTCGGATCCGTCCGACGCGCGCGTGCTCTGCGTCTCCGCGTCCACGACGCTGTTCGGCCTGGAGAAAGCCTTGGGCGTGGCGTTCGACGTCTTGAAGACCGAGTACGTCGCCGTGACGCAGAACGGCGTGGGCGTGGAGGACGCGGTGTTCCAGGACGTGGACGCGCGGAACCTCCTCGGCGGGATGCCGGGCGCGGCGGCGCCGAAGAAACAGGCGAAGCTTTTGGATTTCCTCAACGCGCACGACTCCGCGATCGTCTGGCGCACGCCGCTCGCGCTCGGCGCCGTGGACGTGGTCGTGGACGGGTACACGGACGTCTACCCCGGGCGGGTGAAGAAACCGCTGCCGCGGCTCGTGGCGGGCGGCGGCGCGAAAGTCACGAGGGCGTTCGCGGACGCGGCGAATGAAAAATTACTCGGCGGCCGCGCGGGCGGCGTGGAACGGTTCCGACGCGAGCGCGAGCGCGAGCGCGCGGGCGAGGGTGAAGGCGCGAGCGACGCGGCGGCGAGATTTGTCGAACAAAATTCCATGGCGGAGTTTTACAGGAGGCAGTTCGAGCCGCTGTTCCTCGCGGACGGGAGGCCGGCGACGAAAGGGGTGCGAGGCGAGTTTGAAATCTACGGCAAACTCGCGCCGGACGACGACGAGGACGAAGGGTAGAGACCGCTGCGTGCTGTGTCGTCAACCTTAAGATAAGAAGCTCACACCGCATCTCACGCCGCTCGCTCGACGCGTCACCAGCCATCGCTCGCGCGCAGACGCTCCACGAGAGCCTCCGCCTCGCCGACGACCTCCTTCCCGCGCGTCAGAAACGCGTTCAACGCGTCGCGCTCGCGAAACAACGCGACGGCGTCCGCGGAGTTCGCGTCCGCCCCCGACGCTCTCAACGACGCGAGCGCGTCCTCCACGCCGCGGTAGCTCTTCACGCCGCCCTCGAACTTGGCGCGCTTCGCCGCGAGGTCATCGACCGCAGCCTGGAGGGTCGCGTCGCGAGACGCGTCATCACCCGCGGAGGCGGCGTTCGCGTCGTCGCCTTCGCCGCTCGCTCCTCCTCTCGTCGCGCCGCCTCCCCCTTCCTCCGCGAGCTTCTCGCGCGCCTTGGCGACGTTGTGCACCGGCGGCGCCTTCCCCCAGTTCTCCTCGTACGCGCTCGCGACGTTCGGGTCCAACGTCAGCCCGGACTTCAGGCTCTCCCCGCCCTTCCCCGTGCTGATCCACTTCCCCTGCGGCGGTCGCCGGCGGCCGCACGTCGTGAAGACGGCTCTCCATCCGTCGTACCCGCCCTCGACGCCGACGACGTTCGCGAACCCCGCGTCCGCGAGCGCGTCCGCGGCGGCGACGCCGCCGGGACCGGCCGCGTCCGCGACGAGGAGCTTCGCGCCGTCGCGGAAGCCGCCGTCGCGCACGCGAGCGACGAACGACGCGAGGTCGTCGCCGTCTCCGAGCGGGACGTTCGCCGTGCACTGCGGCGGCTTCGTGAGGTGCTCCTTGTCGTACGACTTCCAGTCTCGCACGTCGAGCATCTTGTACCCGTCGCGCTCGAGGAGCGTCTTCGCCTCCTCGACGCCCATCCTTCGCGCGGCGGACGCGGTCGTCGTCGTCGTCGTCGTCGTCGTCGTCGTCCGGGGCGCGACGACGACGCCTCGTCGGATCGACGCTCGCGCGCGTCGGAGAAAACCCGCGGCGGGCGCGCTCGCGGACGAGCGCGACGAGACGCCGGAGCTCGCGCGCGCGATCGCGGGGCGCGTCGCGGAGGAGAGCATCGCGCGCGACGTCGTCGCGGACGTCTCGATCGACCGCTGGCGTGCTGCCGCGCGGCGGAGAATGGATAGCGTCGAGGAACGAAATCGACGATGGCGCGAATAATAACTTTTTATTCGCGCCCGCGGGGTGACGACGATCGAAGCAGTCGGCGCTCGCGCGCGCGGCGAGGGGAGGGGCACCTCCCGCGTCGCGGTCCCCCATCGCGCCCGCCGCGGCGATGTCCACGCCGCCGCCGAAGTATCGCATCCCCGGCCCCGCGGGCGCGCTCCAGGAGGCGCTCCGGCGCGGGAAGGCCGCGGAGCAGATCGAGGCCGGCGACGTCCCCGTCCCCGACGACGAGACCGCGCACCAGGATCCGTACGACCCCGCGGAGTCGCCGTGGTTCAAGACGTCGTCGTGGCTCGAGCTCATGGACGCGCTGGACCTGAAGAAGTTCGACCCGGAGTCGCCGATGCTGCGGACGAACGTGGCGTGGATCTTAAACGGTGGGTGGCGCGGCTACAGGGTCCATCGACTCGCGGTGATAATCATCGACGCGTTCGAGTCGCCGTGGGGGGACCTCAAGGTCTCCCTCGCGGACCCGACCGGGGTCATTCGATGCACGATACACAAAGAAGTCCTCGAGGGGTACCCCAACGCGATGGTCGTCGGCGGCAGCATGCTCCTGAAGGACGTTCCCGTCCTCACCCTCGCGGAGGCGACGGAGCATTACCTGTGCGTGACCAACAACGAGCTCGTGCAGGTCTTCGATCGCGGACTGAAGGACGCGGAGGACATCCTCCGTAAACCGGAGGCGTTCGGGATGGAGCCGAACGACGACTTCCTGGACGATATGGACACGGACGACGACGACGAGGCGACGGACGACGACGGCGACGGCGGCGACGGCGACGGCGGGACGCGTCGGAAGACTCGGGAAGATTCCGCCGCCGAGAGGAAGAGACGCGAGGACGAGGCGAGGGCGGAGTTCGCGCGCAGGGTGGAGGCGTTGACGCCGCAGAGCGCGCGAGGGAGGGTGGGCGGCGCGACGCCGGACACGCCGGAGAGCATCGCGGCGCGGATACACTCGCAGGTGGAGGAGATCGAGAAGATTCAGGACGAGAGGGAGGCGAAGCACAAGCGGCGGTGCGAGGCGCGCGCGGCGGAGAACGCGAAGAAGGAGAGGGAGGGACCGTCGCCTTTGGAGCTTCTGCGGCGGCTGCCGGTGGAGGGCGACGCCGGCGGGGAGGGGGTGGGTGGCGGAGGTCTGAGCGCGTTTGCGCTCGCCGCGGCGAACATACTGAAACGTAAAGAGCCGGAGCCGGCCGCGGGCGGCGGCGGCGGCGGCGGCGGCGGGCTCGAGAGCCCGAACCCGAGCCAAGAGCCGCGGCGGTCGCGGGAAGGGGGAGGGGGAACCGAAGACGGCATGGACGCGACGTGACGACGGACTCGAACGCTTTTCTTTTCAGATCACCCACGCACGCTTAAAAAAATACTCGTACACCGCCCCGCCCGAACGCCGACGCGACGTTCGCGAGAGTCTCCTCTCTCGCGCGCCAGTCGCGGGCGGTCATCGCGCCCCGCCCGTGACGCGCACCCGCAGCATCCTCGCCTGCAACCGAAACCACGCGTGGACTAAGAACCAAAACCGCGCCCACAACGTCAACAGCTCCCCTTCCACGATGAGCGCCCACTCGATGAGCTTATCCAGCGTCGCGTTCCGCGGGATCGCGTTCGGGTCCTCTTCGACCTCCTCGACGTCGTCGCGCGCGTCGCGCTCGGCGTCGTACGCGTAGTCACCCTCCGCGTCCTCGTACTCGTACTCGTTCTCTTCGGCGGCGTTCGCGTACTGATACGCCGCCTCCTCGACGTCGTCGTTCTGGTCCTGGAACCTGTACCCGTACCGCCGCTCGCGGTCCGCCATCATCTTCTCCAGTCGTCTCGCCGCGCTCGCGTTGTCTCCAACCGTCGCGTCGTCGCGGTCGAACGTCAGCTCCAACGCCTTCAACGCGCCGGTTATGAAAACCCAGACCGCGACCCCGGCGATCGCGATCGGGGCGACCACCTCCGCGGCGTGAGTCGCGCCCTCGATGAAGTTGAACGACCACCCGGGCATGGGGAGCGACGTCGGGGAGCCGCCGTACGCGGACAACAACGCGCGCGCCCTGTTCGGCGGCGGCGACAAACTCGACGCGCCGCCGCCGCCGTATACGCCGCCGCTCGCGGTCTTCTCGCTCCGACCGCTCGCCGCCTTGGTCGGCGTCGGCGTCGGCGGCGCGGCTCTCGACGACGCCGCGCGCTTCGCGGTCGCGCTCGCCGGCGGCGGCTTCGCGACGCACAAGTGCCGGTTGCTCTCCGTCACCGGCACTCTGATCTCTTGGCCCTCGTACAGGAACTGGTACGATCCGCCGTCGCGGCGGAACCCGTTCGCGGCGCGGAGCGCGTCCACGGTCACGCCGTAGTCCATCGCGATGTCCCACAGCGTGTCTCCAGACCTGACGACGTGCTCGTGCGTCTCCTTGCCTCTCCCCCCGAACGCGTACGTTCGCGCCGCTCGCGCGCGACGCCGCGCGCGAACGACGGAGCCGGACGACGACGTCGCGGCGTCTCGACGGACGCGCTCGAGGATCCCGCCGGGGACGTCGCCCGCGAGGCGCGACGCGCGGAACGCGAGCGCGGACGGCCTCGCGCGGACGCCGTTCGCCGCGTGTGCGAGCGCGGGCATGGTGCTCGCGTGTCGCGCGCGCGGCGTTGTGTCGCGCGGCGACGTCGCGTCGTCACCGCGCCTCTCCGGCTGGGCGTTTTATTTCAACGGTCACGTGGCTGATAGCTGAGGTGCGTTCCAACAAACGTTTTTCACCCATCGCCCGGTTTTAACACTTGATCGCGTCTCCTTTCAACTGACCGATGAACATTTTTTGTATGGAATGGCCTTGAGTCTCGGAACGCCCGAGCCGCGACCGCAGTGTGCCGCGGACGCGCGATGCCCCGCGAGCTCCGGAATCGCGCGCGCCGCGGCGCGTCGAAGGCGGCGGAAGACGACGGCGACGCGTCCGCGCGCGCGTCGGGACGGCCGGCGCGGAGGTCGGATGGAGGGACGACGACGACGACGACGACGCGCGCGACGAAATCCTCCGAGCGCGGGGACGCGTGGAGTTCCAAGGGCGGCGGCGCCGCGTTCGCGGCGCTAGCGTGCGGCATCGCGGTGGTATTAGGCGCGTACACGTACGGGATGTTCCGATGGTTCGTGTGATGTGAGAGAGCGACTCGGCCCTGGGAGCTCGTCGAGGTGCCGACTAGTCTAGCGGACGCAACGAACTGAACGCGCTGGAGAGAACAGAACGGTGACGTGGATTCGACCGACGCGCGGTTCATCACTTCCGTAAGCGCCGCGCGCCCTCCTCCGCGACATGTCCGCCGCGTCGATCGCCGCCGCGCTCGCGCCGCGCGCGCGCGTCCATCCCCGCGCCGCTCGCGAGCCCGCGTCCTCGTGCGCCCTCGCCCTCGCCCGCGTCGCGCGCGCAGGCCCGTCGTCGAGATCTCAACCTCGTTTCGCACTCGGCGCGTCTCCGTCCTCGTCGACGCGTCGACGCGCCCGACGCGCGCTCGTCGCCGCCGCCGCGGACGCCGACGACGGGTTCGCGCCGAACTCGCTCGGGACCCTCGGCGCCGCGATCGAGCTCCGCTCGCGCCTGCGAGAGGTGGAGCTCGAGCGCGCGTCCTCGCGCGGAAAAAGGGGCGACGACGGATGGGAAGAGATCGACGGCTCGTACGTCCGCGCCCCCTCCGGAAGAGCCTGGGGCGTCGTGCACTTCATCGGCGGCGCGGTCCTGGGATCCTATCCGCACATCGCGTACGACGCGTTCTTATCGCGCGTGAGCGACGACGCCGGCGTCGTCGTCGTCGCGACGCCGTACGATCTCGGCGTCGATCACGGGAAGATATCGCGCGAGTGCGCGACGAAGCTGAACCGCGCGTGGGCCGCGTTCGCGACGCGCGAGGGGTACGACCTCGCGAACACGCCCGTCTTCGCGTTCGGGCACAGCCTGGGGTGCAAGCTCCACCTCGTCGCCGCGTGCGGAGACGGCGAGGGGGACGGCGACGGCGAGAGCGCCGCGGCGAAGCGCGCCGGGCACCTGTTCGTCGCGTTCAATAACGCCACAGCCGCGGACTCGGTGCGTCTCCTCGAGAAGTTCGCGAAGGAGCTCGTCCGAAAGCGCGCGGAGACGGCGACGGGCGGGGACGCGAGCGCGAACGCCGCGTTCGACGGGTTCATGCGGAACCTCCCGAACTTGACGGCGATGGCGGAGCGAGCCGCGTCCGCGGCGGGGCTCGACTTCACGCCGTCGCCCGCGGAGACGCTCGAGCGCGCGAAGCGCGGATTCGAGTCCCCCCGGGCGACGTTGTTGAGCTTCGAGGAGGACGATCTGGACCAGAACGACGAGTTGATGGAGGTTTTGAGGCACAGGTACGCGATGACGACGGTGAGCGGGGACGCGCCCGTGAGCGCGGTGAGGTTGCGCGGGACGCACCTCACGCCGGTGTACTTCAAGCTGGACGGGTCGAAGCTCTCGCCCGCGTTCGGGAGGTTAGGGGGGTTCTCCCTGGGGGATGAGGCGCTGGTGGGGGAGTTGGCGGCCGCGGGGGTGAAGTTTTTGCGGGGGTGACGCGCGTCGTCAGTCGGCGAGCCGGTAGCGTCAAATAAAAACGACGACGAGACCTCTCAACGACTTCATCACGAGCAGAGTGCGTCGCCGAAAAAATCCCTCGCATCGAAAGCGGCGGCGGGCGTAATCGCGCCCGCGTTCCTCCGCGCCGGCCGCACACCGCTCGACGCGTCGCACGGTCTCCGCACCGCACTCGCGCGCGCGTGACCCCCCACCACGTCGCCATGATCAAGCGTCGGGACTGGAACCTGTTCAGAGGCGGCGGCGGGGGCGACGCCGGCGACGACACGAGCGATTCCGACCCGGACGCCGGGCGCGGCGCGCTGAGCGGCTCGGACACGGACACCGACGCGTCGCTCACCGATCTCACCGACTCCGACGCGGGGGACTCCGACGGCGACAGCGACAGCGACAGCGACAGCGACTCCAAGCGCGTCCGCAAGGGGATGTACAACCAATTCGACGACGACGACGACGCGTCGTCCGACGACGACGACGACCCCGACGACGAGGACGACGGCGACGGAAACATGTCGCTGAGCGACGTGGAGGAGACGCGCGCGGACGACGCGGCGGCGGCGGCGGCCCTAAACCCTAAACCCGCGGGCGGGCTCGCGCTGAAGTGCAAGCTGTGCCCCGGCGTCCTCTGCCTCTCCAAAGACTCGCTCCTGCGGCACCTCGCGAGCAAGAAGCATCAAAAGAAGGTCGCGAAGCTCCCGGACGGCGCCGACGACCCGATGGCGCACGTCAAGGCGCCGGCGGGGAGGAAAGTCCCCAAGTCGTGGAAGCGACGCGGCGACGGCGACGACGACGACGAGGAGAAGGAGGAGTACGACAGCGACGACGACGACGACGTCGACAGCGTGGAGGGGTACTCCGACGGCGAGGCGGAGACGCACGCGGAGCGACGCGCGAGGTTGATGACGCAACGCATCTTACGCGCCGAGGACGGCGACGACGACGACGACGACGAAGACGTCGTGGACGCCGTAGAGAGGAGGCGCGCGGAGCGGTTGGGGCTGACGTACGAGGGGGAGAGGGGGGAGAAGAAGAAGCGCGACCGCGGCGGGCGGCAGCGGCAGCGGAAGCGCGCGAAGGTTGGCGGGGCGGGGAAGGACGGCGGCGGCGGCGGCGGCGGCGGCGGCGAAGACGCGACGCCGGCGCCGCCCGCGGCGAAGAAGGGGAAGCCCGGGAAGCGTCAGCGCGAGGCGATGCGACTCGCGCGCGAGGCGGAGGAGAAGGAGAAGGCGAAGGCCAACAAGGCGAAGACCGCCGACGTCGACGACGACGACGACGCGCGCGCGCCCGGGGACACGAGACCGCGGAAGAACAAGGCGAAGAGGGAGGCGAGAAAAAAAGCGGCGGAGGAGGCGGCGGCGAGGGCTCGACGCGGCGCGTACGACCTGACGCCCGCGGAGTTGTCCGTGCGCGCGCCGACGATCGACCGCGTGCGCGGAGAGATGAAGGCGATGCGCGGCGGCGGGAGAGGCGGGGGGGGGGGGAGGGGGCGCGGCGGCGGAGGGCGAGGAGGACGCGGCGGGCGAGGACGAGGGAGAGGGAGGTTCTGATGAGCGAACCAGACTCGAAAAAGAAATTAAATCACGTCGTTGACGGGTCGTCGCGTCGTCTCGCTCGTCCACTCCAGGGGCGCGCGCGGCGGCGCGGGCTAGGGTCGCGCGGCTTCCGCCATGAAGCAGCTGTTCGAGGTGACGAACGACTACACCGGCGTCGGGCCGGTGACGTTCAAGTGGTCTCCGAACGGTCCGCGCCCGCCCCGCGCGTCGCCTCGCGAACCGCGACGGACGGAACGATTTCGTTTCCTCGGTGCCGTCCGTTCAAAACGACCTCCCTCGTCGTCCTGACCCCCCTTCGCGTCCCTCCCCCTCCCCCGCCGCCGTCGTCGCCCTCAGGCAAGTACATGGCCGTCGCCGGGATCAAGCTCCGGTTGTACGTCTTCGACCGCAAGGGCGAGCTCTGGGACGAGATCCACCTCCCCGGGAAGGAGAACGTCAACCGTCCGTCCGTGATGTCCGTCGCGTGGGACGCGCGATCGCAGAAACTCGCCGCGCTCGTCGCGGGCCCGAAGGCGGGCATGGGCGACGCCGTCATCGTGTATCACGTGCGCAACCGCGAGAGCATCAAGATCGAGCACGCGCACGACAAGCAGGACGTCACGCACCTGTGCTGGGACCCCCCCGGGCACGTGCTCGCCGCGGGGACGGTCAAGGGCAACCTCCTCCTCTTCGACGCGCGCGCGGGCAAGACGCGCAGCGTGCTCAAGGTGCACGACAAAAAGATCACGTGCGGCGCGTGGAGCGACGACGGAAGACTCGCGATGGGTGGCGAGGACATGAGCGTGACGATATCCACCGCGGACGGCGGCGAGACGTCCACGCGGCTGATGTTGAAAGGGTACCCGCTCGAGATGCAGTTCGCGCCGGAGCCGCGGAGGGAGGGCCTCGGCGTCGCGTCGCGCGCGAATCTTCTCAGCGTCAACTTGGCGGGAAAGACGCTGTACCTGTGCCGGCTCGGGGACGATAAGGACGCGGACGCCCCGGTCGCGAGCACCCCGATCGAGTACGCGTTCATGAAGAGGTACGGCGCGATCGTCTCTCACCGGTGGTTCGGCGAGGGCTTGGTGATCGTCGGGTTCGACAGCGGCGTGATCGTCGTCCTCGCCGCGCACGACGGCGCGCCCGGGAGCGAACGCGAACTCGACGTCTTCAAGGCGTTCCCGGACGGCGGGCTCGCGCACCTCGCGCACTGCCCGGAGATATCGCGCGTCGCGGTCGCCGCCGGCGCGGTCGTGAAGCTCTTGGACGTCACGAACGGCGTCTTCGCGGAACGTCCGGGGGACAAGCTCGAGTTCGAGGGCGACTTCGCGGCCGTCTCGTGCGTCGGGTGGAACATGCGCGGGCAGATGCTCACCGTGGCGACCAACCAAGGGCACGTGCACACCTTCTTAGCGTCCCTGCCGACGATCGCGTGCGCGTGCGAGCAGCGGCTGGTGTACCTCACGTCGCTGGTGGAGGTCACCATCGCGGATCTGAACAGCTCGACCGTGGCGACGATCGCCATCGACGCGGAGCCGTCGTTCGTCGCGCTCGGCCGCGCGCACGTAGCCGCGGGGATGAACAACCGCGCGTGGTTCTACCGCGTCGGGCCGCCCGAGGAACAGATGTCGTACGCCGCGGAGCGCGTGAACCAGCGAGAGTACGTCGGGACGATCGACGAGTGCGCGCTGAACGACGCCGTCGCCGCGGTAAGGTGCGAGGGACGGGTGACGTGTCATCTCATCGAGCACGAGGACGACCCGACGGAGAGCATGGACTTCACGCTGCCCGCGCCGGGCGGGGGCGGCGCGCGGACGCCGACGGCGGAGGTGGCGTCGATCGCGCTCACGTCCGAGTTTCTCGTGTACGGAACGACGAGCGGGGGGGTGTGCTACTTTCACCTCCCCGAGCGCGTGCACGTGTGCGAGTACAAGCACGGCCAGGGCGCGGTGACGACGCTCAAGGTGAACGCGTTGGGAACGAGGGTCGTCTTCGTGGACGAACGCGCGACGCCGATTTTTTTGAACCCGGTGATCGATCAGACGTGCCACATCCCGGACTTTCAAGGCCCCGCGCAGGCCATCTTGTGGGACGCCACGGACCCGGAGTGCTTCGTGATAAGCAACGGCGCGGAGTACCAGGTGTACGCGTACGCCCCGAGCACGATCAACGGCCCGGTCGTCGAGCTCGTGGGGACGCACCCGCAGACGGCGGGGTCGACGCCGGTGTTGATGACGGGCGGCGTCGTCGCGTGCCAGACCGCGGGCGGGGGGATGAAGAACGAGCTGCTTCGCACGCACGCGGCGCTGTTAGACGGCGCGTCCACGAGCGGGGGGGGGAAGGGCACCGCCGGCGACCGCGGACGCGAGCGGTTCGTGCGCGCGCTGAACTTGAACCGCCTCGAGATCGCGTGGGACATCGCGGTGCGGCTGCAGACGCCGGAGATGTGGGAACAGCTCGCGCATCGCGCGATGACGCACATGAACATCGACATCGCGACGCGCGTGTATCGGTTCGTCGGCGACGCGAGCATGGTGATGTCTCTGGAGAGGCTCGCGCACGTGGAGGATAAAAACGTCCTCGCCGGGAACGTTTTAATGCTCTTCGAGAGAGACGACTGCTACGACGCCGCGCAGGAGCTCTTTTTACGCGCGAACAAGCCGAACCTCGCGCTGGAGATGCGTAAAGACCTGAAACACTGGGAAGAAGCGCTCGCGCTCGCGCAGCAGGCGGACCCGTCGCAGCTCGGAGGCATCTGCCGCGAGTACGCGGTCGTGTTAGAGACGGAGGGCGAGCACGAGCGCGCGCTGGAGATTTTCGAGCGCGCGTTGACGTACCCGGGTCAGACGGAGAGCGAGACGCTCAGAGCCAGAGGCGGCGTCGCGCGGTGCACGATTCGCGTCGGCGACGTCCGCCGCGGGAAGCAGATGGTCAGCGAGATCGGGGACAAGGCGTTATGCCGCGAGTGCGCGGCGTTGTTAGAGCACATGAATCAGCCCTCGGACGCGGCGGCGCTGTACGAGCAAGGCGGCGACGACGAACGCGCGGCGACGATTTACGTCGGGGCGAAAAATTTCGCAGCCGCGAAGCCGATCATGTCGCGGCTCTCCGCGCCGAAGCTGCACTCGCAGTACGCGCGCGCGATGGAGGCGGACGGTAAGCTGCGGGAAGCTGCGGACGCGTACGAGCTCGCGCGCGATTTCGACGCCGTCGTGCGTCTTAACTTGGAGCATCTCGGGAACCCGTCGAAAGCGTTCGCGTTGGCGCGCATGTCGCGATCCGCGGAGGCGTCGCGTTCCGTCGCGACCTTCTGCGCGAAGAACGACGACCACATCGGCGCCGTGGAATTTTTACTCCTCGCGCGGAAGACCGAGGAGGCGTACGCGGTCGCGAGCGAGCACGACCTCGTGGACCGCTTCTTAGAGCTCCTGGGCAGCGAAGGCACGCCGGAGGAGTACAAGTCGCTCGCGCGGCGATTCGACGCGAAACGAGAGCACGTCCGCGCGGGGGACGCGTTTAAACGCGCCGGGGACTACCGCGCGGCCGTGACGTCGTACCTCAGAGCGGACGACGGCGCCGGGATCGAGTCCGCGATCGGCGTCGTCGGCGTCGCGCGGGACGACGCGCTGACGAATACGGTCGTGGACTTTCTCACCGGCGCCGGACCCGACGGCGTCGTCAAGGACGCGAACCATCTCTTCAAGCTCCACATCGCGCTTCGAAATTACGAGCAAGCCGCGCGGACGTCGATCCTCATCGCGAAGCAAGAGCAAGAGATGGGCAACTACAAGATCGCGCACGCGCAGCTGTACGACACGCACAAGGAGTTCAACGCGGAGGGGAAGCGCGTCCCGGACGAGCTCACGACGAGCCTCGTCTTGCTGCACTCGTACGTGTTGGTGAAGGTTCTCGTGAAGCTCGGCGATCACGTCGGCGCGGCGCGGATGTTACACCGCGTCGCGAAGAAAATCGACAAGTTCCCCGCGCACGTCGTGCCCATATTGACCTCCACGGTGATCGAGTGCCAGCGCGCGGGTCTCAAGCGCACCGCCTTGGAGCACGCGACGACGTTGATGAAGCCGGAGCTCCGCGCGCGGATCGCCGACGCGTACAAGCGGAAGATCGAGACCATCGTTCGGAAGCCGGACAAGAGCGAGGAGGCGGAGTCCACGAGCGCGTGCGTGCACTGCGACGCGCGGGGGCCGGAGACGGAGTTGAGATGCGGCGCGTGCGGGAAGGATAACCCGTTCTGCATCGCGAGCGGGAAGAGGGTGACGAGGGAGGACTGGGCGAGGTGTCCGGGGTGCGCGTTCGACTGCCGCGCGAGCGAGATGGTACGCGTGCTCGCCAAGGAGGGCGCGTGTCCGATGTGCGGCGTCAGGGCGAGCCTGAGCTCGATCAAGGTGTTAGACGATCCGATGCGGGCGGCGCGGGAGAAGGCGGACGCGCGCGCGAACGAGGAGTAGAGTCGGCTCGCGACGAGGATGGACTCTGGTCCAGGTAGTAAAATTCTTTCCTCTCGCGCTCGTCTGTCTGTGCCTTCGCTACCTGCACCGTGAGGTGCGTTGCAGGTTGTTGACTCAGCCCGGCGTTTTCTCCGAACATGATCTCCCCGATCAGCCCGATCCCGCCACCGATCGCGTCGCGATCAAATTCGATCTGGTCGAAGAAATATCTCCAATCGAATTCTCGTACCATACGCGTATGAGTATTTAGTTAGAAAATTATCCACTAAACCATGCACGGAAAAAAACGTTTCCGGCACTGGAGAGATCCAGTCAGCCAACCCGCGCGATTTCGCGCGAGATATTTTTCCGAAAAGCGCGAAAAGTGCCCTTCGATGCCAGCACAAAAGCCCTTTCGCGCTTTTGACTGGCCAGGACCCCGCTATGGCAATTAGTCTGAAACGACGCCCCGGATCAACGTAATTCCTGCAGGCCAATAAATGACGAGGCGGCCACCGTGGCAGAGCGCTGTTTTTTTTCCACGCGGCCATCAGTCACTCGCGCGCGAGCTCGCACGCGGCGAGGCGCGACCGACACCCGGGGAGAAAACAGAGGCGTGTCGATCGCGCGCGTCGCGAGCGACTCCTTCGAGCGCGCGCGGCGGGACGCGGCGACCGGGACGCGCGGGCGGCGGTAAACTCCGGCGCGCAATTGCTCGCGCGGTATAATAAATCCGACTCAAACGTCGCGCGATCGATTATCCGAACGTCGCGCCGGAGACCGCCGCGCGCGCGTCGTTCGCGGGAGCACGCGCGGAAATGGCGCCGCCCGCCGCGAGAACGGCGAATCGACCGCACGCCGTGGGTAGTCTCGGCGGGAACATGCACGCGCCGAGCACGAGCGCGCGCGCGGACGCGAAGGAAGAACATACAAATAAGATGAAGGCGACCGGGCGGCAAAAAGCCGACATCGCCGCGGACACCCTCCGCGCGCTCGCGACGACGGCGACGACGTACAAGCCGTCGCCGTCGAAGAGCGCGGCGAAAGACGCGACGCCGACGTCGAAGCCGGCGATGCCGCCGATCGCGCCCGCGCCGAGCGCGTTCGCCCCGGGCGCGTTCCCGGCCTTCCCGCCGCTCGGCGCGATGCCGCCCGGCGCCGCGCCTCCGCACGGCGGGTTCCCGATCGGCCTCGCCGCAGCCGCCGCCGCGATGCAGCAGCAGCAGCAGCAGCAGCAGAGGCCGCCGCCGCCGGGCGACGCGTCGCAGCAGCAGCAGCAGCAGCAGCAGCGGCAGCAGCAGCAGCAGCAGCAGCAGCAGCAGTGGAACGCGATGCT
>MDSW01102764.1_pt1 | contig 14972 bp, 15 predicted proteins | sample 811171 | NCBI WGS metagenome assembly MDSW01 (sample SAMN05326641, study PRJNA326480) | marine metagenome | isolation source: seawater | place: Atlantic Ocean: North West | collected 2012 | reverse complement strand
ATTCTGGATGGCTTTCTGATGATGGAACGATTTACGCAATGCAAGATGAAAATCATGGATATGATGTAAAAATATTAGATGTTTCTGATTTTAATAACATCACTGTAGTTTCTACTTTTAATTCAGGAACTAATTCTCAATGCATGGCTCATAACGGAATCATAAAAGGAGATTTATTGTATCTAGCATATTATCATGATGGATTAAGAATTTTTGATATTTCTGACCCATATATACCAACACAAGTTTCGTATTATGACACATATGCTCCGGCTTCATATAGTTCATATAAGGGAGCTTGGGGAGTATATCCTTACTTACCATCTGGAAACATTATAGTTTCTGATATGCAAACAGGACTTTATGTTTTAGATTGTAGTCTTCCTATAAATTCAGTAAATAATATAAAAACAAGTTCTTCACTAACCCCTAATCCTACTAGTGATTATTTTAAAGTAAAGACAGATGCTTCTAAAATACAGATATATGATATTTCAGGAAGAAAGGTTATGGATAAAAATATATTATTAGAGAATAATATTGATAGAGAAAATATCTCAGATGGTTTGTATATTTACCGCCTTTTAAACAAAGAAAATAACGAACTAGAAAACGGAAAAATTATATTTGAATAAATGAAGATTTCAGATAAATATGAAGCAGTAATAGGACTTGAGGTTCATGCACAATTACTTACAAAAACTAAAGCCTATTCTTCAGAAGAGAATATATTTGGAGCAACTCCAAATACAAAAACTTGCCCTGTAACTTTAGGACACCCAGGAACATTACCAGTGTCAAATTCTAAGGTTATTGAATACGCAATTAAAATGGGTATTGCAATTGGATCTAAAATCAGAGAAAGAAATGAATATGCTCGTAAAAACTATTTCTATGCTGATTTACCAAAAGGATATCAGATAACACAAGATACAACACCAATATGTAATGGAGGTTTTATAGAAATCAAAGATATAAAAGGTAACGAAAAACAAATAGCGATTACAAGGATTCATATGGAAGAAGATGCTGGAAAAAGTATTCATGATTTAGATCCATTTCATACATTAGTAGATTTAAACAGAGCTGGAGTACCATTAATTGAAATTGTTTCCGAGCCAGAAATCAGAAATTCAGAAGAAGCCTATCAATACATACAAGAAATAAGAAAGTTAGTTAGATATATTGGTATTTGTGATGGAAATATGGAAGAAGGAAGCTTAAGGTGTGATGCAAATGTTTCTGTAAGACTAAAAGGGAAAAAGAATTTGGGACAAAGGTAGAAGTGAAAAATATGAACTCTATCAGTAATGTTAGAAAAGCGATTGAATTTGAGATAAATAGACAAATTAATGTTATAGAAAGTGGAGAAAGTGTAGTACATGAAACTAGAAGTTTTAACGCAGTAAATGGAGGAACAATCTCTATGAGACACAAGGAAGAAGCAAACGATTATAGATATTTTCCTGAACCAGACTTACAACCTTTAATAATTACACAAGAATATATTGAAAAAGTGAGAGACACTCTACCTTTATTACCAAAAGAGTTATTTAACAAGTTCACAGGTGTGTTTGGACTCTCAGAATATGATGCAAATATTTTAATAGAAGAAAAAGAAATAGCATTATACTTTTTAGAGATTACAAAACACAATAAAAATTACAAAGCAGCAGCTAATATTGTAAATGGTCCTATTAAAGCTCATTTAAATGAATTTGCAAAAAATATAACTGATTTTAGTATCTCTCCTTTCAAAATTGCAGGACTGATAAAATTAATCGATGAGGGGAAAGTTAGTAATTCGGTAGCGACATCTAAAGTTTTTATTGAAATGATTCAGTCAGATTTATCTGCTGAAGAAATTGCAAAAAACAACAATTGGATTCAGGACTCTGACACCGATTCTTTATCAGAGTTTATTAAACAATCAATTTTAAAATACCCAGAGAAAGTAAAAGAATATAAAGACGGAAAAAAAGGATTGATGGGACTTTTTATGGGGGAAGTAATGAAACTATCAAAAGGAAAAGCAGACCCTAAATTAGCAAATAATCTTTTAAGAGAGAAATTAGAAAAATAATCTTTGTGAATAAAAATAAAATATATTTCGCTTCCGACTTTCATTTAGGGACTCCTAATATAGAAGAAAGTAGATTAAGAGAAAAACAAATTGTTTCTTGGTTAGATGACATAAAAAAAGATGCTAAATCTGTTTACTTAATAGGTGATATATTTGATTTTTGGTTTGAATATAAGCAAGTAGTCCCTAAAGGGTTTGTAAGGCTTTTAGGTAAAATTGCTGAATTAACGGATAGTGGAATAGGTGTGCATATTATAGTAGGAAATCACGACTTATGGATGAAAGACTACTTGATAAAAGAATGTGGGGTAAAAATATACTACGAACCGATACAAATAAACGAAAACAATAAAACGATTTTTATTGGACATGGTGATGGTATAGGTCATGGAGAAAAATCTTTTAAATTGATAAAAAAAATTTTTGCAAATAAAATCTGCCAATGGCTGTTTTCTAGAATACACCCCAACACAGCAATAAAGATTGCTCAGAATTGGTCTCGAAAAAGTAGAGAAAATGGAGAAACCCCTGATTATTTAGGCTCTGAAAATGAATATTTAGAGCAATTTTGTATCTCTCATAAAAAAGATAATCCTGAAGTAGATTACTACGTTTTTGGACACAGACATCTCCCATTAGAGATAGAAATTACAAACGACTGTAAATACATTAACACAGGTGATTGGATCAACCATTTCTCGTATGCTCTATTTGATGAAAAAGAAAAAATAAAATTAAATTATTTTAACAAATAAAAAAACCTCAATTTTCATTGAGGTTTTTGGTTACATTCATAATGATTTAATTACTGAACTACAAGTTTTGTTGTTTCTAAAACTTTTCCATCTTTAATAATTGAAATAAAGTATATTCCTTCATCAATGTTTTCCAAATCTAATTCTTGAGAGTGGAATCCTGAATCAAGATTCTCATTTAAGAGAGTTTTCACTTCAGAACCTAAAATATTATACATTATCACATCAATATTTCCTTTTGTAGAAGTCTCAAAAATTACATAAGATTGATCTTTTGATGGGTTTGGATATACAGATAATCCAAATCTACTGAAGTTTGTAGGTGATTTTAATAAATCTGACTCTTCTCCGATCCTGATATTATCAATATACAATCTGTTTGCGAGAGATAATACAGTATATTCAAACTTAAATCTCACATTCTCCGATTTTAAATCATTAGAACCAATTCTGTCATACATTATAGTATCATTCCATACAACGTCACCATCATTCGGATTAAAATCTTGAGAGTAATAACCTGCTGAAGCTAATTCCTCTGCAGAGATTGCAGCTAATTCTTTCCAAACTCCACACTCTTTAGAGTAAGAAATTATCAATTCATTTCTTGGAAAAGAATTTACAGCAGCTCCTATAAAATCAAAGGAAATTGCTGGTTCTGTTAAGTCAGATAAATTATAAGATTGTGTTTCAAAAATTATAGAATTTGCTGAAGTTAAATTTTTACCATCCATCATAATAGATGAGTTACCATCAGAAGAAATTCCTTCAGCTAATGTCCAATCAGGGTTTGCTGAGATATTAAAATCCCAATCTGCGACTAATTCATTCTCAATTACTATAAAATCATCTTCTAAATTAGATCCTTCAAAACTATATTTGTAAGAATTATTGGTATTAGATGAAGAAGTTGGTAGAATAGTAATAAACCCTTCTTTAGTTGTACTTGCATTACAAGTAGTTTCATAATGAGCTAAATAATACGTTTCTTCATATTCTCCTCTGTAAAATAGAGTGTCTAATGTCACACTATAGTTACTATCATCTAAATGTAGAGTAATATTTGTAGCATTTACATCATTTAACTCTTCCAACGTACCTTCTAAAATTTTAGTTTCTGTTACTGTTTCCAAACTAGTATATCCAGGTTGAACATCATCCATTGAAAAAGATTTGGCAATAACATCATCTGTATATACAACCGACATTGTCACATCATACGAACCTGCTGAAGTATAAGTATGTTGAGGTGAGTTTACGGAACTTGTTGTATTTCCATCTCCCCAATCCCAAGTTAAAGAAGTAATGTTATTAAAGATACTTTTGTTACCAACTAAATCTGTTAATTCTCCTAAACAGTTAGTGGTATTTCCATAATCTTCAATAAAATCAGCAATTTTATTACAAGGTTCTCCCACATAACCATTTGTCGTTCCTGTTTTTTCTAAATTTTCTTGAGACCAAAGATATCTTCTGAAAGGATAATTCTGAGCATCACCTTCTAAAGTTTGGTTTACAATTTGCATTTGACCATCAGTAAACATAGATGTTACCTCATCTGGTGAGTAGTCCATATAATTCACAAACATCTCCCCAGCAGGATTAATAGAATCCGCTACACAAACATTTAAATTATAAGGGAAATCTGAAAGTTGAACCCCCCAATTTTCTTCCTTTGCGGGAGGAGTATCTGCCACACCATCATCACCACACAATGCATCTCCCCAAGTATGTCTTAATCCTAACCAATGACCTACCTCATGAGTAAGTGTATGTCCATCTTTAAATTCATTCGCTCTTAAAGCAACACCGTCAGTTGACATAGAACCTGACCACGGGAATTGAGCATAACCTAAAAGTGTATTCCCATCAGAACTAGGAAGAGTTCTTACGACCCAAATATTAAAATATTGGTAACTATTCCAGTAACTTAAAGATTTTACAATATCTCTAGGTTCTGGAACATCTGTTAATTCAGAATGAATCCTAACGATACCATTTGTTGGAACCTCAGGGCAATTATCACATTTAGGAGCTAATTTAGCTAGTCTGAATTCGACATTTGCACTTCCGGCAACTGCAGCAAACACATCAGGAGTAGAAAGCATATTGTCCGCCTGTCTATTTATATTTTTATTAAGTTGATCAATTGCATAATGTACATCTGCATCCGTTACATTCTCAGATCCAAAATCATGAATAATATGAACAACTACAGGTATAATTTTTCTTTCACTTGTATTCTCTTTTTCGTCAAGATTATAGACAAGTTGTTCACATTCTTTTTCTAACTTGTTATTTTTCTCCTCAATTAATTTATAAAACTCAGGATATTTATTCATTTCATCTTGAAGATATCCTTCGTGAGATCCACAAGAATTTTGAGCAATAGCTAGTTTGCCAAAGAAAAAACTAGAAACTAAAATTGGTAAAATAATCTTTTTCATCTGTACATTTAATTGTTTAATTTTCGAGCTAACAAATATAATGTTTTCTAAGTTAAAACAAACAGAAGAAATGACAAATTACGAATTAACATTTAAAAAGTATTAAACAAGATGTTTTTCTGCATGGTACGAAGAGCGAACTAAAGGACCACTTTCAACAACTCTAAAACCTAGAGAAAGACCTATCTCTTTAAATTTAGTAAATTTATATGGAGGAATATATTCTATTACAGGAAGATGTTTTGTTGTTGGTTGTAAGTATTGTCCAATAGTCATAATGGACACTCCAACACTTCTTAAATCCTTCATGGTTTGTATTACTTCCTCATCCTCCTCTCCTAGACCAAGCATTATTCCAGATTTTGTTCTTAGACCTGCGTCATTCAAAATACGTAGAGTATCTAAACTTCTCTGATATTTCGCTTGAATCCTTACTTTCTTAGTAAGTCTTTCTACAGTTTCCATATTATGAGAAACAACCTCAGGAGCCACATCTATAATTCTTTGAATATCATCTTTCCTTCCTTTAAAATCTGGGATTAATGTTTCTAAAGTAGTTTCAGGATTTAATCTTCTGATTTCGTTTACTGTTTCTGCCCAAATAGTAGAACCCCCATCTTTTAAATCATCCCTATCAACTGAAGTAATTACCGCATGTTTTACCTTCATCAACTTTACAGAATTTGCAACATTTAAAGGTTCTGATGTGTCAACTGCTAAAGGTCTTCCTGTTTTTACGTTACAGAATCCGCAAGAACGAGTACAAATATTTCCTAAAATCATAAAAGTAGCGGTTCCAGCCCCCCAACACTCCCCCATATTAGGGCAATTGCCACTTTCACATATAGTATGAAGCTTATGAGATCTTGTAATGCTCTTAACGGTTTTATATGCTTCCCCAGTAGGGAGCTTTACCTTTAACCATTTAGGTTTTCTATTTTTTTCTACAGTAATCAACTTCTGTTATTTATTATGATGAGTAACTCCTTCACATTGGTGAGAATACACTCCACAAGAAGATAATAAAAGTAAAGTGCTAATTAGTAGTATAAATAAATATTTCATTTTTCAGATTTTAGCAAAAATACAAAATAATAATCTGAAAAATCAAAATAAAACAGATACAGTTTTGTTATCTTTGAAAGAAATTAAATATTTACTACAAAATGAATATTTTTCCTGAAATAGAAGAAAGTTGGAAAATTGCTCTACAGTCTGAATTTGAAAAACAATATATGAAAGATTTAAAAACCTTTCTTTTAATAGAGATAAAAAAACATGACATATACCCAAAATGCAGAGATATTTTTAACGCCTTTCTCCATACTCCTTTACATAATGTAAAGATTGTTATTCTAGGGCAGGACCCATACCATGGAGAAGGACAGGCACACGGATTATCTTTCTCTGTCGCTAAAGAAATTAAAACTCCGCCATCTTTAGTTAATATATTCAAGGAGCTAGAAAAAGACCTAGATATTGTCAATTATGGAAAGGGTAATCTAACTAAATGGGCAAAACAAGGGGTTTTATTGTTAAACGTAACTCTAACAGTTAGATCAAATTTGGCCGGATCTCATCAAAATAAAGGATGGGAGCAGTTTACCGACACAGTCATCTCAACCATATCTAAAGAGAAAGAAGGAGTGATATTTCTGCTTTGGGGTAAAGTTGCTCAAAATAAACAAAAAATAATTGATGTAAATAAACATCATGTCTTAATAAGCTCTCACCCATCCCCCCTGTCTGCTTATAAAGGATTCTTGGGATGCAAACATTTTTCTCGATCCAACTTACTACTAAAAAAACAAGGTGTTGAAGAAATAAATTGGCAATTATAATGAGAAAGATAATTTTAATACTTTCTATTTTCAATGGTTTTTTATGTTTTTCTCAAGAGAAAACTAATTTTTTCTATATTAATACTCAAAAAGGAGAAATCCAACTAATCCCAAATGAAATAGAAATTTATTTAAAAAATAAAGTAATATTCTATGAAAACAAGGGATTCCCATTTACTGAAGTAAAACTAGAAAATATTAAAGGTAATAAAGCAGATTTAATAGTAAACACAGGGGAACTCTATACTATTGATTCTCTTATAATTGTTGGGAATACAAATATAACTGAGAAACAACTTTTTAATCTAATTGGAATAAGAAAAGGAGATATATACATTCAAAAAAAATTAGATAATATTAATAAAATTTTAGAAGAAACTCCCTATCTAAAACAGACAAAAGAATACTCTTTTGTTTTTCATAATAATAGTGCTGACATTTATTTTTATCTGGAAAAAGTATCAAAAAACTATATAGACGGACTTGTAGGCTTTAGTAAGGATGGGGAAAAAATAACTTTAAACGGAGACTTAAACCTACGTCTACAAAACACTTTAAACCAAGGAGAAGTAATTCAAATTGATTGGAATTCAATTCAAGATGACTATCAGAAAATGAAGGGGGATGTTTTTTTCCCTAGTATATTAAACTCTAAAATTGGAAGTTCCTTTAACTTAGATGTTTACAAAAAACACCACAACTTCACAAACACTCACTCAAAATTCTCTTTTCATGTTCCTGTCCAATCTAAAAATCATTTAAATCTTATATATCAGAAAAAAATCTCTATCTCTGAACAGGATGATTTAGAGAATTCGAATATTAATACTGTGGGATTAGGAGTAAATATTAAACTTAAAAACTGGGAGATATTATCAAATAATTATTTTGGAATTAAAGCAAACAGTAATAAAAGTAGATACACAAATCTAAACCTTAAAACAAATTATAAAATTAATGTATCTAAGAAATCTGAATGGGGATTACACTCGAATACAGAACTACTTTTTAGTGAAAATCTACAAGAAAATGAATTATTATTTATAGGAGGAAGTTCCAGTTTAAAAGGGTTCAAAGAGAATGAAATAAGGACAAGTAAATTTAGTGTTTTTTCATCAGAACTTACTTATAAACTTGATAACAATACAAGTGTTTTATTATTTGGACAACACTCATTTTACAGAGAATCAAATTCAACAAAACAAGCCAACTCTATTGGAATTGGAACTGATTTAAAAAGCAGAACTAGAATAATTTATTTGCAATACGCTATAGGCTTTTCAAAGGATAAATCATTCAATTTTCAAAACGGAATGATACATGTAGGAATAAAAAATACTTTTTAACAAAATAAAATTTAAGCAAAAGCAAGTCTTTTTATTTGTTATTTTGAAGAGAATAATAAAATACATAAAAAATAATGGAAACAGTACTACTCGTAATTCTAATCCTTATTGGATTAGCAACATTTTTTAAAAAGAATAATAACTCTGTAGAAAATGGTAATTCTGAAGAATTAACCAAGAAAATTTCGGAATTAGAAAAATCTCTTTCTGCAAAAGAAGAGAATATCAAATCTTTACAGAAAGAAAAAGAAATATTAAAAGCAAAACTAGATTCTTTTGAGAAAATAAAAACAGAAAAGACACAAATAGAGGAACGATTAAAACTTGTAGAACATGAAAGAAATAACCTAAAAAATAAAAACACATCACTGTTAAAAGAGGAAGAAGGCCGGAACGAAACACTCCGTAAATCTATTGAATCAACCAATACTCTTCAGCAAAGTCTAAAAGACGAAAAAGAACGCCTAAACGACGAAAGAGTAAGAGAAGCGAAGGAAAGATTAGAAAAAATGAAACTAAAGTGGGGAGAACATGAAAGAAATATCGAAAATCACATCAAACTAATCTGTAAAAATCATGTAATAAAATATATTAATCAGGAAAATTTTCCCCACTCAAGAAACAAACCAGACAATTCAATTGAAATAATGGATCAGCTTATTGTTTTTGATGCAAAAAGCCCTGCAAATGACGACCTTTCTAACTTTCCTAAATACATAAAATTACAGACCGAAAGTTTAAAAAAATACGCTAAACATGAAGACGTTAAAAAAGATTTATTTTTAGTAATCCCTTCAAACACCCTTCATGTTATCAATCAATTTACTTATAATATTGGGGACTATAATGTGTATATTATTACTAAGGATGCCTTAGAACCAATAATTTTAAGTTTGAAGAAAATTGAGGAATACGAATTTGCTGATAAACTAAGCCCAGAAGAACGAGATAATATATGTAGAATAATTGGAAAATTTGCTCACACAACAAAAAGAAGAATACAAATAGATCAGTTTTTTGCAGATGAATTTTTAGATACATTGAGCAAAGCGGGAAGTCAGTTACCTAGGGAGATTTTAGAAAGTGTGATTCAATTTGAAAATGCGGAAAAATTAAATCCTCCAATGGAAAAAAGAAAGAAGCAAATACTCACCACAGATTTGAAAGAAAAATCAGATCAGATTCAGAAAGAAACTCAAATGAGAGACATACCACAGATTGATGCTCAAATAAAATTTAAAGGAGAGAATGAGTCAGAAAAATAATAATCAAGAGAAGAATTTCATTTTTGGGATAAGATCCATTATTGAAGCAATAGAAGCCGGAAAAACCATTGACAAACTCTTTATTCAAAAAGGTTTACACAACGATTTATTTGTAGAACTCTGGAAGTTAGTTCGATTAAGAAGAATAAACTACAAACATGTTCCGGTAGAAAAGATAAATAGGTTAACAAGAAAGAACCACCAAGGTGTTTTTGCTTTTGTATCTCCAATTGAGTTTTATAAAATAGAGGATATTGTTCCTACAATTTATGAAGAAGGAAAAACTCCACTGATTCTGGTTTTAGATAGAATTACGGATGTAAGAAATTTTGGAGCTATTTGCAGGACTGCAGAGTGTGCAGGAGTCAATACTATATTAATACCAGAACAAAAAACAGCTGCAATAAATGCTGATGCTGTAAAAACTTCCGCAGGAGCATTACATAAGATACCAATCTGTAGGGCTTGGAATTTAAAATTAAGTCTTCAGTTTTTGAAAGATAGCGGGATACAATTAGTTAGTTGTACTGAAAAAACAGACAAGGAAATCTACTCTACAGATTTTAAAAATCCTACAGCAATTATTATGGGTTCTGAGGAAGATGGAGTTGCTCCAGAATTTTTAAAAATGAGTGATTACAAAGCAAAAATCCCAATGAATGGAAACATCTCTTCCTTAAATGTTTCTGTTGCTACTGCTATTATTGTTTATGAAGCAATAAGACAAAGAGGGTGAATATTTAATCATTCAGGGTAATGTAACAAAATAGATTAGAACTTTCGTAATAGGAGGTTTAACAAACTACTTATTATTAAAAAATTACAACTACTAAGAAAAAAAGAGGACTAATGTCCTCTTTTTTTCTTAGTAGCGGGGGCCAGACTCGAACTGACGACCTTTGGGTTATGAGCCCAACGAGCTACCAACTGCTCCACCCCGCGATATACCTGCAAAACTAAAACAAAAATATTTTTGGCATACTATTTTGTTATTTTATTTTATAATAATTTTGGAAGTGTATTTTTGTACAATGATTTCGGTTAACAACATCTATTTATATTTTGGTGGACAAACCCTTTTTAAGGAAGTTTCTTTTATGGTAAATAAAGGGGACAAAATTGGGCTTGTTGGGAAGAATGGAGCTGGTAAATCTACTCTATTAAAAGTACTAGCAAACGAACAATCTATAAATTCTGGTAATATAAACTCCCCCAACGGAACTAAAATTGGGTATTTAAAACAAGATTTAGATTTTATAGATGGAAAAACTGTTCTGGAAGATGCTCAATCCGCATTTTCTGAGATAATTGATTTGGAAAAGAAACTTGAATATTTTAACAAGCAATTTAACGAAAGAACAGATTATGAAAGTAATAAATATCTGGATTTAATAAATCAGTTTAACGAAACAGAAGAGCGATTTCGTTTTTTAGGAGGTCATGATATTCACTCAGAAATTAGTCAAGTTTTAAGTGGATTAGGTTTCTCACAATATGATTTTGAAAGGCAATCTTCCGAATTTTCTGGAGGATGGAGGATGAGAGTAGAGCTTGCAAAAATATTACTACAAAAACCAGATATTTTATTATTAGATGAACCAACAAATCATTTAGATATTGAATCTATAATTTGGTTAGAAAGATGGTTAAAAAAATATAGCGGAGCTATTATTTTGGTCTCTCACGACAAACAATTTTTAGATAGTGCAACTAACCGAACTATTGAAATTGCATTCGGAACAATAAACGATTACAAAACATCCTACACAAAATACCTTAGTTTAAGAGAAGATAGAATAGAAAAACAGATTCAAGCAAAAAAGAATCAGGATAAATACATAAAAGAAACAAAAGACTTAATAAATAAGTTTAGAGCAAAGAAAAATAAAGCGGCCTTTGCGCAAACTCTGATACGAAAATTAGAAAAAGTAGAAATTATTGAAGTAGAACAAGAGGATATAGGAAGAATGAATTTTCGTTTTCCCCCTGCTCCCCACTCAGGTAAAATAAGTTTAACTCTAAAAAATATTGGAAAGCAATATGATGATTTATTAGTACTAGAAAAAGTGAATCTGGAAGTGGTAAAAGGGGATAAATTGGCTTTTGTAGGAAAAAATGGAGAAGGGAAATCTACTCTAGCAAAGATTATAATAAATGAGATTGAACACACAGGAAATGTAGAATTAGGACACCAAATAAAAGTGGGGTATTACGCACAAAACCAAGCGGATTTTTTAGATGAATCTAAAACTGTTTTAGATACTATTTATGACGCTGCAGATGAAAACACATCATCTAATGTTAGAAATATTCTAGGATCCTTTTTATTTAGTAATGATACTGTAGAAAAAAAAGTAGGAGTACTTTCAGGAGGAGAAAGAGCTAGAGTTGCACTTTGTAAATTATTATTAGAACCTGTAAATCTACTTGTAATGGATGAACCTACAAACCATCTGGACATTACATCAAAAGAATTACTAAAAAGAGCTCTTTTAGAATATGATGGTAGTTTGATTGTTGTATCTCACGACAGAGAATTTTTACAAGGATTAACTGAAAAAGTTTATGAGTTTAAAGAACAAAATATAAAAGAATATCTTGGAGACATAAACCACTTCTTAAAAGAGAAGGGTTTACAAGACTTTAAACAGCTTGAAGCTTCTCAATTAAAACAAAAACAAAAAGAAAAGAAAGAAGATTCTCAGCATAAAATCTCGTACCAAGCACGAAAAGAAAGAGATAAAAAAATAAAGAAGCTATCAAATAAAATAAAAAAAATTGAGAAAGAAATAGATAGTTTAGAAAAAGAATTAAAAGAAATAGATATAAAGTTAGCAGATCCTGAAAAATTCAGAGAATTATCTAAGAATGCTGACTTTTTTACATATTATGAACAAAAACAAGAAAGATTGAAGAAAATAGAACAATTTTGGGAATCTGCAAATATTGAGTTAGACACCCTCAAACAATAATTTTAAACTAGTAGAATACACGATACTATGCTTGGCATAGTATTCTATTTTTCATACTTTAATTTTGTACCAGAAATGAAAATATATCAATTATGAAAAAAACAAATTACATCAAATCAACTCTTGTTTTAGTATTCTTAATCAGTCTTATTTATACTCAAAAGTCCCAAGCTCAAATACAAAGTATGGCAGGGCCTAGAGTAGGAGTTACCTTATTAGGAGCTGGAGAAACTGCAGACTGGTTAACAGGTCTAGATGGATCTCCTTCACAAATTATGACACAATATGGATGGCAATGGGAATCAAGATTTGTTGACGGAGGAGATATTTCTGGTTTAGTAGAATGGGTTCTATTAGTTGGAGGAATGGAAAGAGGAAAATTTTTACCCTCTATAAGTTCTCTTGTAGGATTTAGAAATAGTGAAGGCTTTGAAATGGGAGTTGGTCCTAGTTTGTCTGCAGGTGGTATAGGAATGGTATTTGGACTTGGATTTACCGCTACTAGTGGAAAATTAAACCTTCCTATAAACGTTGTATTTTCACCTAAAAAACAAATTTCAGGTGCATCATTCTCTATTTTATTAGGGTTTAATATGAGTCAATAAAAAAATGTATCTTTATAAAAAATAAAATGAGAAAATTACTTTATATAATACTCTTTTTAATTGTTGGACAAACATCTGTATATGCCTCTTTTCCTGTTTCAGGATATAATAACTTTGCAAAAATTGAAACAATAAATGAAGATACAGAAGACGATAAAAAGTTAACTAAAAAACAAAAAATAACTTGGATCCTCGTAGGATTTGTAGGTATATACGTAGGAGTTATTGCTGCACTAATTACTCAACTAATTTCCAAGAAGAAAAAAGGACAATTTAAATTTGCATTACTAGGATTTCTAATATTCGTTGCTATATTTATTGCTATGGAGATTGGAAGAAATGGGTTAGATCTTAGTGATATATTTATACTTGGATAAAAATAGTTATTACTAAAAATTATGAGAAAAATATTACTAACATTATTATTCGTAATCTTTGGACTTACAACTACTTTTGCTTCTTTTCCTATATCAAAAAACATAACATCTATTGAAAAAGTAGAAGATAATATTGCAACAGTTGATTCTGCTACAAATGACACTCCAAAATTTGGGAACCGATCTCTATTAATGGGATTAGTTTGGTTTCCTCTACTAATCTGTTCTGTTTTTTTCGCCTTTGATGGAAATTCTGACGCAAGTGCACTATCGTGTTTAATCGCAGCAATTGCCTCTTTTATTGGAGCTATAATTACAGGAATCATTTCATTAAAAAGAAAGGAAAAACCAAAATGGAAAGCAATTTTAGGGCTTGGACTTACTTTAGGAACTATTCTATTTAGCATTATTGCTCCCTTATTGGAAGACATTCCTTTTTATTAAAAATAACTAAAATTAAATATATAAACTAAAATTAAAACTATGAAAAAACTATTATTAACACTAATCATTGCATTAGGATTTACACTTAGCTCTAATGCTCAAATCGAATCATTAGCAGGACCAAGATTAGGATTTGCTATAATATCAGCTAGTCCTACTTCAGGATTAATTAATGGATACTTGGATTTTGATGATTTAGGCAATGACTTACCATCTGATTATGATACAGAAATTAAGGGTGCTATAACAACACTTTATGGATGGCAATGGGAAAGCAGATTTGCTGATGGTGGAGATGTAACTGGTATTGTAGAGTGGATTGCTCTAGTAGGTGGTATGGAAAAAGGATTGTTTCTTCCATCAGTTTCCTCAATGGTTGGAGCAAGAACTTCTACTGGATTAGAATTTGCTATGGGACCTAATTTATCATTAGGAGGTATAGCAATGGTATTTGGATTCGGATATAACTTTAAATCTGGAAATTTAAACATGCCAGTCAACATAGGTTTTGTTCCAGGAAGAAAACAGACACAAGAAACTGAAGCTCAATATCAAACTGAATGGATTGATGAATATGATAATAATGGGAATTATATAGGTCAAACATGGAGTGAAACATTAATATCTCCAGCATATACTACTGACTATAACACAGGAAATAGATTTTCAATTACTGTTGGATTTAACATGAGTAAATAATACACTAAGTACAAATATGTTAAAAGGGGATATATATCCCCTTTTTTCGTTTCTTTGCAAAATGGAACACAAAGCAGGTTTTGTAAATATTATTGGAAACCCAAATGTTGGAAAATCTACCTTAATGAATGTGCTTAT
>MDSW01044848.1_pt1 | contig 14972 bp, 13 predicted proteins | sample 811171 | NCBI WGS metagenome assembly MDSW01 (sample SAMN05326641, study PRJNA326480) | marine metagenome | isolation source: seawater | place: Atlantic Ocean: North West | collected 2012 | reverse complement strand
TGTAATAAGATTTAAAAGTAAAGTTGAAGGAAAATCTATCTTAAAAGATTTGGTCCAGGGAAATATAGAAATTGAAAATAATAATATTGAAGACTTTGTTATATTAAGAGCAGATGGATCGCCTACATATAATTTATCTGCATCAGTGGATGATAATTTAATGGGAATGACACATATAATTAGAGGTGATGATCATAAAATAAATACATTCAAACAAATACAAATCTATGAAGCTATGAAATGGGAAGTGCCATCTTTTGCTCATATACCACTAATTCATACTATTGAAGGAAAGAAATTGTCAAAAAGAGATAATGCTTCAACATTAGATGATTATTCTAAAATTGGAATAATGCCTAATGCTCTGAGAAATTATCTTCTTAGATTGGGGTGGTCATATAAAGATAAGGAAATTTTTGACTTAGACGAAAGTATCAAATACTTCAATTTAGAAGGAATTGGAAAATCACCTTCAAAATTAGATATTAGTAGAATTTATTCAATGAATGAATATTATATAAAAAATATCGATGAAAATGAGTTATTTGATTTTTTTAGAACTTATTGTCAGACTTTTAAAAAAACGATACCTGATTTAGCTCAGAAAAAAATAAAAAATTCATTACATTTCTTAAAAAATAAAGCAAAAACCTTGGAGGATATCTACAAAAATTCGAAATTTTTAATAAATGATAAAGTAGAAATCGAAAAAGAAGATAAAAAACTTATAGACGAAACAGCTATAAAAATTATTAAATTATTTAGTGATGATATAAATCAACTTTCAGATTTTACTAGAGAAACACTTGAGCCTATAATTAATAAATTAATAAAAAATAATAAAACAAATTTTAAAGGTGTTGGACAACCATTAAGAATATGTTTAACAGGTTCAAAATTTGGACCGGGTATATATGATATATTATGCGCTCTTGGAAAAGAGGAAGTTTCTAAAAGATTATCTCAAATAAGATAGCAAAACATTAGATACTTCAATGCTTGATGAGGTACTTGATTTTAATTCCTGAATAGTTTTATTAACTTGTTTTAGCTGTTCATTTATAAGTTCAGGTTTTTTTAACAAATAATTAACAGTTTTGAATATTTCATCTGAATTACACTCATTTTGTAAAAGTTCAGGAATAACTTCTTTATTGTTAATAATATTTATCATATTTGCAAATTTTATTTTTAAAACTGATTTGGCTATAAGAAAATTTAAAAAATTCATTTTATATATTATTATTGATGGTACACCATATTTACAAACTTCAAGAGAAACTGTGCCTGATTTAACAATTGCAAAAGATGATTTTTTAATTGCAGCAATTTTTATTTTTTCATTTGATATTAAGTCAACATTTTCTAAATTATTTTTTTTTATAATTTGAGATAAATAATCTTTAGAAGTTTCGGTTGCATGAAAAATATAATTATAATTACTATTTTGATTGTTCATTTTTTTAATGAACTCAATAAGTATAGGTACATGTGAAATTAATTCTGAAAATCTACTACCAGGAAAAATTGAAATAATTTTTTCTTTTAATAATTCATTAATTTCAATCTTTTCATGATTTATGTTATCTAATATCGGGTGACCAACAAAAGTATTTTTTAGATTTTCCCTATCAAAATATTTTTTTTCGAAGTAAAATAATAAAAGAATATGATCTAAATATTTTTTCATTTTTTTTACTCTACCCTCTCGCCAAGCCCAAACTTTAGGTGCAATAAAATGAATAGTTTTAATTTTTGGTTTTTTTAATTTAATTATTTTAGAAACACGAAGAGTAAAATCTGGGCTATCAACACTAAATAAAATATCTGGATTGAAATCTAAAATTTTTTTTACTGTTTCATTAATTTTTTTTTTTATTTTAAAAAAATTTAATAATATATCCGTGAATGCTATATATGTAATTTCTTTTTGATCGAATATTGACTTTATTCCAATTGATTTTAGATGTTCACCTCCTACAGATAAAAATTCAATATCTTGATTTGATTGTTTTAAAACCTTTATAACTTCTGTTGCTAATTTATCGCCAGATGGCTCACCAGTTAAAACAAAAATTTTTTTCATTTAGCTATCACAAATATTTTATTTCTATTTGCAAATTTTAAAGACTCTAATTTATCTAAAAATATATTTTGATTTGCTTTTATTACTATTCCTTTAATATTGGCTTTTTTGCAATCTTTTAAGGTATCAAGTCCTATTGTTGGTAAATCTACACGCAAATCCTGTTTTAATTTTGGCATTTTAATTAATATATTTTTAATTGATTTTTTTTTTTTAATTGTGCTCAGCATATGTTTTGTACCTTTTCTTTTTTCAAATGATACAATTTTAGTATCGTTAATAACTAAAGCTTGCACATGATTAAATGAATTAGATTTATTCAATATTTCAATTCCCTTTTTAATCAAAAATAAATCTGAATTGGTAGGTTTAGTTTTTGAATAACAACCTTTTTTAAGTGTTAAATCTTGATTGTAAGTATTCAATTTAATAACTTTAATTTTATTTTCGGATAAAATTTTGATTAATTCTTTTAAAATAGCAGCATCACCAAGTTTCGAAGCTTTTATAATTCTCGGCATATAATAAATTCCTTTCAGATCTAATTTCAATTTTGATATTCTTGGTCTAATTATACTTCCAGCAAATATAACTTTTTTGCACTTTTTTGATTTTATTATATCTAAAATTTGACCAAATTTTCCAATACTTATAAAATAACTATTTTTATCTTTTTTAAATTTATTTTTTTTGGATAAGTCTATTATAAAATAATCTAATTTTTTTTTTTTTAAACTTTTTAAAATTTCCAACGGTAATTTTTTTTCACCTAAAAATAATCCAATCATTTAATACTTGCTGGAAGAGATATCGGTCTTCTTTTATCAGCATTTACAAATTCAATTATAGTTTTAATATATTTATTTTCTTTCTTATCTTTTTTAAGATTATCAATATTGGATCTAAAATTTTGATTAGTAAAAACTATATCATAAAAATTTTGTAATGATTTAATATCATCATTAGATACTTTTGCTCTTCTTAATCCAATTAGATTAAGACCTACTAAATTATTTCTATTTCCCAATGAAAGACCAAAAGGTATCACATCACTTAATACACCCGTCATACCTCCAATCATAGCTAATTGACCTATTCTAGAAAATTGATGAATTGCACAACTGCCTCCAATTATTGCATTGTCTTCTATTGTGACATGACCTCCTACCTGAACGTTATTTGCTAGAACAATATTATTACCCAAATTACAATCATGTGCAATATGACAGTAAACCATCAATAAATTATTATTTCCTAATCGTGTTATTGTGCCACCCGCTTTAGTACCAGGGTTAATATTTACATATTCTCTTAATTTATTGTTATCACCAATAATTATAGAATTTGATTCACCTTTATACTTTAGATCTTGAGGGTTTGTTCCGATAGATACAAAAGGAAAAATCTCATTATTTTTTCCTATTGTAGTATTACCAATTATATTTACATGTGAATGTATTTTCGTGTTTTCTTCTATCTTTACACCGGAGCCAATTACACAATATGGTCCAATATCAACTTTGTCAGAAATTTCTGCATTACTGTCAATAATAGCACTACTATGGATCACTATTAATAGATAACAAAAATATTTTTAAATGCTTATCAATAATTAATACTGATTATTTCTTTCGATCAACAATAGTTGCAGCCCATTGTGCATCTGCCATTTTTTTTCCATCTACAACAGCTTCTCCCTTATATTTCCATACTCTTCCATGAGATCTAATTGCCTCAATATTAAGCTCTAATTTACAATCAGGAATTACCGGACTTCTAAATCGTGCTTTTTCGATTGTCATTAAAAAAACTAATTTATTCTCATATGTAGACCTATCTATACCAGCAGCAGTTAAAGCTGCTGCTGCCTGACCAAAAGCTTCCACTATTAGTACCCCTGGCATTACTGGTTCGTTTGGAAAATGTCCCTGAACAAAAAAACTATTTTTTTTTACGTTAACTATAGCAGTTGCAGATTTAAGTTTATTTATGTTTATTAGCTCGTCTACCAATAGCATAGGTTCGCGGTGTGGAAGTAAATTTTTTATCTGCTCTTTATTAAGTTTTTCTGTCATTATTATTTTTTTTCTCTTAAAAAACTTTTTATATCCTTGGCAGGATATCCCATTACGCGCGTATTGTCTGGTATATCTTTAATAACTCCACTTCCGCCACCAATTTGAACATTATTTCCTATCTTTAGGTGTCCAGAAATGCCAGCTTGCCCACCAATAGATACGTTGTTCCCTAATTTTGAGCTTCCTGCAAAACCAACTTGAGCAGTAATTATACAATTTTTTCCTATAACTACATTGTGAGCAATATGAACTTGATTATCTATAAATGTGTTAGCTCCTATTACAGTATTTGATAAAGAACCTCTATCAATAGTATTGTTACAGCCTATTTCAACATTGTCCTCTATTATTACCATGCCGATGTGAGGATATCGAATATTTTTCTTTTGATCTGGAAAAAAACCAAAGCCTTTTTTACCTATTATTGTTGAGTCTAAAATTCGTACATTGTTCCCTACTAATGTATTTTTTATAAGAATATTACTACCAATTATGCAGTTCGTGCCTATTACTACATTTGACTCTATTATAGTATTATGACCTATAATTGTATTTCTACCAATTTTTACTTTTTTTCCAATCAAAACATTATTTCCAAATTTAACATTTTTGAATTTTTTTTTATTCAGCTTTTTAACATCAAAATCAACGGCATCATCATATGAATCAGGAAAAAATAATTCAGATAATTGAGCAACTGCTTTATGCACATTTTCAACTAAAATTGGTTTAGAATACTGTTTAACAATACTTTCATATTTTTTATGAGTAATTATAAATTTAGATTTAGTTTTTTTGAGTAAATCTAAGTATTTTAAAGAATTAAAAAACGAAATATCGTTGCTTGATGCAGAATTTAAATTATTTATATTTTCAATAATTTTTCTTTTTGAAATATTTTTTTTACCTAATTTTCTAAAAATATCTGATAGATATAATTTTTTGTTTTTTTTAAAAAATCTATTACTAGTTGTCATTTATCAATTTCTTGTTTTTTGTTTCTTTATTTAAAAGATTTAATATAACATTTGTTACATCTAAAGTTTTCACTCCAACAAGTATATTTTTCTTTTCCAAAATTAAAGTTATATTATTCTCTTTTGCATAATTTGTTAATATTGGATTAATATTTTTCAATATAATTAAACTATATTTCTTTTTTTCATCGTTAACTATTTTGTTAGACTTATTTTTTGTTATTTGATAGTCATTAATTAAATTATTCAATTCTTTCAAAGATTTTTCTATTTCTTCATTTTTTAAAATATTTTTTTTATTATTTAGATCAGTTTCCTTTTCTTTAATTTTTTTTTCTTTAATAGAAAGTTCTATCTTTAATTCCTCATGAATTTTTGAAACTTTTTTTTTATAAAATAGACCAAGGTCTGAATTATCAATGATAGATTGAACATCTAAGTAAACAATATTTATATTTGAATAAACAAATTTTGTTTGAATTAAAAAAAAAAAAATAATTAGATATTTCATTAAAATGAGGTTCCAATTTGAAATCTAAATTTTTCAGTTATATCTGTTTCTTCTTCACTTAAGGGAATTGCGTAGGAAAAGGTAAGTGGACCAATTGTGCTAAACCAGTTTACAGCTATACCAGTAGAGGATCTTATTTTGTTTGAATCTAAACTACTATTATAATCAACTTCCCAAACATTCGCAAAATCTATAAAAAAATTTAAATCAATATTATCATTTTCAAAAATTACACTTGGCAAAGTTGAATTTAGATTGAGTGCACTTGCATAATTTCCACCTATGTATTGATTTCCATCTTTTGGGCCAATTTTTCCAGACTCAAAACCTCTTAAACGTCTACTAGGAACATATGCTCTTTTAGATACTCTAACATTATCTTCTAATGAATTTATAGTTTTTAAAAAAAAATTAGCTGATAGGATTAAATTATCATTCAATGAATGATATATTGAGCTTGTAAATGAATTTTCAAATGATAAATCGTCTGAGTACAATGGTAGAGTTTGAGAAAAATTATTAATAAATCCATCAGTCGGCTGATAATCTTGATCAAGTCTGTTATATTTTATAGAGTAAGTTATAAGATTTTCAAAATAATTTCCTTCTTGTTTTCTCACAATAGTATTTGCTGTAGATGATGTTTCTAAATCCTCATAATAATTCGATAACTTTAAATCTACAAATAAGTTATTCATTTGCTCAAAACCAGTGCCAATAGTGAAACCTGTACGTTTTGTTTTATAACCACTGGTTGACATAAAATCGTTTACAGAACTTTCTAAAGTTGTGCTAATAGATTTGTCTGAGTTTCTAAAATTTGGATTTATAACTGTAAATGCACCCAAAATTGAGTCGTCACTAAGTGTTAAATTAGTATCAAGTTTAACGCCTAATCCCAAGTAATTATTTTCTTTTATTCCGGCTGATAATGTTGAGCCAGTAGTTCCGGTACCAGCTCCTGCAAATATTTCTCCCGTAGGTTTTTCTTCTACCGTTATATCTATTGTCTTGCTTAAATTATTATCACTAAATGAACTATAATTTACTGATTTAAAAATGTTTAAAGATTTTACTTTTTGAATGGATCTTTGAAATAATAAATCATTATATGCATCTCCTTCGTCTATAATTAAATTATTTCTAATTACTTTCTCATCAGTAATAAAATTTCCGAATATATTTATCCTTTCAACATATACCTTATCTAAATCATCAAAATTAATTAAAATATCTATTTTATTATCAGGTTGTATAATATTTTCATATTTCGCATTAATAAAAACAAAATCGTTCAGTAAAATAAATTCATTAAGCTCGTTAATGTGATTTTGTATAATTTTAGATGAATATTTTTTACCTTTTAATTTATCAAATTTTTTTTGGAAGAAATTGATATTTTCATCAAGTAAAATATTATCATTTATAATTTTAATCTCATTAAACGTAAATTTCTTTCCAGCATCTATATTAAAAATTAATTCAAATTGATTTTCTTCATTAATAATTGCAGTAGTTGACTTTATTTTAACATTAAAAAAACCCCTGTTTTTGTAATAATTATTTAATCTTAGAACATCAGTTTTAATTCTTTCTGAGTCTAAAAATTTATTAGAAGTAATAAACTTCCAAAATTTACTTTCCTCTGAAATAATTACATTTCTTAATGAATTGTCTCTGAAGATTTTATTACCAATAAAGCTTATTTTTTTTATTTTTGCAATTTTACCTTGATCAATATCATAAATTAGATCTATTGTATTATTGTCATATTTTTTTATTGATGTTTTTAATTTTACAAAATAATAACCATTAGATTTTAAAATATTTTTTATTAATGATATTTGATCATTGATTTTATTTTCAACAAAAGGATATTTTTCAATTTTAATAGTAACTTCTCTTAATTTCTCCTCAATTCTTTTACTATCTAATCCATTAAGTATAACTGATTGTATTATAGGATTTTCATCAACTGTGATTAATACTACTCCATTCTCATTATTTATGGATACATTTTTAAAATAATCTGTATAGTATATATCCTTAAGCGCTTTATTTAAATTTTTAGACTTAATTTCATCACCTATATTTAATCTAGAAAACATTATTATAGTTTCATTAGAAATTCGTTTATTGCCCTTTATATTAATTTTTTTAATCGTTTCAGAATGTGAAGTTGAAATAATCAAAAAACTGAGAAAAATTATTAATAGAGATTTTTTTAGTATAAAAAAATTATTTATCATATTTTTTTATATTTATATTAAGATAATTTTTTGTTAACATTATCATGTTTTTTATATCATAAATATTTTTTGGTTTTAATTTATAATACTTTAGAAATCGTTTATTTTTAATAAAATTTAAAAGATTTTTATTTATTGATACATAATTAATTTCATTATTAAGATATTTTTCTACTAAAGAATCATTTAAAGTAATCAAGATTGTTTCAAAGTAAGAAGATTTCTCAGGTATTAATGGAATAATGGATAGCAAAGGAAATTTTTTTTTTTTCGGTAACTCAAATTTTAAATTATTTAGACTCTTAATATTTTTATTAATTTGTTTATCTTGATAATTGTTATTTATATTCATTGCACTTGATATTGGAATTTTCATTTCCGGTTTATGGGCTACAAATTTTATAAGTCCATCCTTATAAAATATTAGTGCATGCACATATGATATTGGATGAATGAAAATTGATATATTTTCTTTTTTTAAATTAAATATTTTTTTTGCTTCAATAAATTCAAAAATTTTATTCATTAATGTGGAGGAGTCTATAGAAATTTTTTTTCCCATTTTCCAATTAGGATGTTTTAAAGCAAATTTTGGTTTTATATTAGCTATACTGTTATTTGATTTCTTTAAAAAAGGACCACCTGATGCTGTTAGAACAACCTTGCTAATATTTTTAGAATTAGCATTATTCAATAAGCTCCATATTGAATAATGCTCAGAGTCGATAGGTATAAATTGCGTATTGTATTTTATTAATTTTTTTTCAATCAAATCCCATCCACATATTATAGATTCTTTATTTGCGATTAATATTTTTTTTGTTTTTGGGATAATATCAAGTGTTGGCTCAAGACCATCAATACCAGATATTGCATTTATACAATATGTAATTTTTTTTTTAATTATTTTTTTTATATTTTTTAGTCCATGATAAATTTGAATACGATTATCTTTAAATTTTTTTTTATATCTTAAATATTTATATTTATCTTCAATAATTACATTCCTTACATTATGCAATAACGCTTGATTGAAAACTTTATCAGCATTTTTTTTAGTAGTTAGTAATTCAATGCTGAAATTTCTATTTTTTAAAATTGATAAGGTTGACGATCCTATTGAGCCAGTTGATCCTAAAATTACAACTTTTTGCTTCATAAAACTATAAAATAGCAAGTCCCAATGGTATAGCAAATATTAATCCATCAAATCTATCAAGAAGCCCCCCATGACCAGGGAAAGAAATGCCTGTATCTTTCAATTTGGCTTTCCTTTTCAAAAAGGAAATAAATAAATCACCCAACTGTGAGATAGTTGAAATTATGAAGGTGAAAATTATTATCTCACCGATTTTAAAATTATTATAGAATAAAGACACAGACACTATTAATGAGAACAAATATGATCCAATTAAACCTGAATATGTTTTGTTTGGACTAATTTTAGTAAGTTTTTTACCCTTTAAAATTTTACCAAAAACATAACCACCAATATCAGTTGAAACACAAATCGTGACAATCAAATAAAAAAATATTATTTGTTCTTGTATATTATAAAAAAAGATATTGAATATTTTTAAGACCAAAAATGTAAAATATATCAATATATGAAAAGATAAAATGTATATATAAAATTTATTATATTTTCTAAGTATTTTTTTTAACAATAAAAAAAATTCAAAAAACATTTCATATAAACATAAAACTAATAATAAAAATAATACATAAATATTATTAACAGCTATAATCAATAGTGTTAATAATAAGATAGATGTAATTGTTCTTTTAATTAATTCAGTCATTTAATCCACCAAAGTTCCTATTTATTTTTTTAAATTTATTTATAATTTTATTAAAATCTTTTTTTGTAAAATCGGGCCACATCTTATTTAAAAAGAAAATTTCAGTGTATATTAGTTGCCACATTAAAAAATTACTTATTCTATTGGTATTACCAGTTCTAATTAATATATCAGGATCAGGAATACCTGATGTATATAAAAAATTTTCAAAATTTTTTTCATTAATTTTTAAATTTTTATTTTTTAAAATCTTTATGGTATTTATTATTTCTTCTCTTGATCCATAATTCAAAGCCATGTTTATCTGGATATTTTTATTATTTGATGTTAATTTTTCTACCTTTCTTATTTTAAGTTTTAATACTTTGGGAAAAGGTTTAATATTTCCAATTACTTTGATTTTTATTTTTTTTTTAATTAAATTATTAATTTCTTTATCAATATAACTTTCTAAAAGATTAAATAAAAATTTTACTTCTTTTAAAGGTCTTTTCCAGTTTTCGGTTGAAAAAATAAATAATGTTAAATAATTAATTTTATTTTTTATGGCTTCATTAATAATGTTACCGACAGCATCAAGACCCTTTTTATGCCCATAATTTCTCGATTTTTTTTTTTTAATCCCCCATCTGCCATTTCCATCCATTATTATGGCTACATGTTGAGGATAAATCATATCGTCATTATTTCTTTTTCTTTTACTGAAACTTTTTCATCTATTATTTTTATATTGCTATCAGTATAATCTTGAATTAATTTTTCAAATTTTATTTCATCGTCTTCAGATATATCTTTTAATTTTAGCAGCTTTTTAATTTCATCATTAGCATCTCTTCTAATATTTCTTACAGAAATTTTACATTTTTCACCCATAGATTTTACTAATTTTTTCATTTCAATTCTTCTTTCTTCACTTAAATCTGGAATTGGTAATCTCATTAACTGGCCATCTATTTGTGGATTTAATCCTAGCTCTGATTTTTTTATTGCAGAGTCAATCAAATCAGTATTATTTGCATCCCAAACTTGAATATTTATTGTCCTAGCCTCAGGAGTGGTAACAGTGGCAAGTTGATTAATTGGCATTTTTTGCCCATAAACGTCTACTCTTATTAAGTCTAACATGCTTGCATTTGCTCTTCCTGTTCTTAAAGAACTTAACTCTTTTGAAAAAACTTCAATAGTTTTTAACATTTTTAGTTTATATGATTGATCGTCAAACATTATTCACCAATTTTAATTCTTGTGAACTCCTTAATTTTTAAACCTTCAATATTTAATTCACTCATTATATCTTTTACTTTTTTTTTGGGATCCATGACCCAATCTTGGCTCATTAAACTATTTTCTTCTTTGAATTTATTTATCTTACCGATGCTAATTTTTTCTGAAATTTCTGCAGGTTTACCAGAGGTTTTAAGTTCTTCAGTTATTAATTGTTGCTCTTTTTCTATAATATTTTGATCAATATCGTCTGAAATAAGAGCCAATGGATTTGATGCAGCTATATGCATGGATAAATGTTTTCCAAATAAATTTATTTCTTCGTTAAGTTCATTTGTTTCTAGCGAAACTACAACACCAAGTTTTGATACATTGTCTTTTACTACAGAGTGTTGATATATATAATTTTGAGAATTGATATTTTTAATTGTTTTGGTTTTGCCAATTGTTATTTTTTCACCAATTTTTGCAATTAATGCAACAAGATTTTCTTCCACGGTTTTTTTGTTAACCATTAATGACTTATTTAATTTATCTAAATCTGATGAACATTCATTATTAATTTCACTAATTTCTTTTACAAAATTTATAAAATCATCGTTTTTTGCAACGAAATCTGTTTCACAATTAATCTCGATTAAAGAGGTTTTTTCTGAATTTCCGCTTATAACTACAACTCCTTCTTTTGCATCTCTTGACATTTTCTTAGATGCTTTTGCGACACCTTTTACTCTTAAAATTTCAGCTGCTTTTTCTAAATTACCATTTGACTCTTTTAGTGCTATATTACAATCTTTGAAACCAGCACCAGTTGATTTTCTTAATTCTTTTACCTTTTCCAGATCACTCATGATTATAATTAAAATTGTTAAAAGTTAATTTAGTTTTATATCTGTTGTTTTGATTTCCTTAACATTTTTTTCATCATTTTTTTTTTCTTCTGGTTTCAATTCATGTATTGATGTTTTTATATTTTGTTTTGCATCATTTATTGTCTCTTTAATAAGATTACAATATAGATCTATTGATCTTCTAGCATCATCATTTCCAGGAATTGGAAAATCAATACCATCTGGATTAGAATTGGTATCAAGAATTGCAATTATTGGTATACCAAGTTTGATAGACTCTTTTATTGCAAGCGACTCGTAATTTGTATCTATAATAAAAACTAAGTCAGGAACTTTTTTCATTTCCATAATTCCTCCAAGTGATCTCTGTAATTTATCTCTTTGACCACTCATTTTAAGCAATTCTTTTTTTGTAAAACCTCTATTCTCAGATGTTAGATCTGAATTAATTTTATTTAATTTTTTTATAGAATTTGAAATTGTTCCCCAGTTGGTTAACATTCCTCCTAGCCATCTATAATTAACAAAATATTGATCTGTATCCTTTGCTAATTTTGCTATTGCTTCAGATGCTTGTTTCTTTGTTGAAATGAATAAGATTTTACCCCCTGACGTTATAGTATTATGAACTTTTTCTAGTGCATTGTTAGTTAACTCTAGTGTTTGTGTTAGATCAATTATGTGTATAGAGTCTCTTTTTCCAAAAATAAATTTTTTCATTTTTGGATTCCATCTTAATGTTTTATGACCTAGATGAACTCCAGCCTCTAAAAGTTGTTCTATAGTTATTTTAGGTATTTTCATATATCTTCCCGGTTATACCACCACAATTATAGCCCAAAAGGGACCGGAGGTATTAAACCACTAATTGTGTGCGTTTTAATTTTCGAAATAAATACTAAGAATTTTCCAAATTACAAGCAATTTTTTTATTCAAATACTATATTTTCTGACAAATTCAGAGAATTTATAAGATTATTGCTTACTTTTCTCTTATCTTTAAGTTTAAAAATATAATTAGCGCTATCTCCGCATAAGATAACTTTAACATCTGCATTTCCTTCCAAACGACTAAATTTTTTTACTTTTTTCAAATCATTATAATTATTAAACTTAAAAGTAATATTTTTAATTGGCTTATTAATTATATCTTTAAGAGATGTTATTTCCTTAACATTAATCCTTTTTTGAGTTTTAGTTTCATCATTATATGTTTTAGTTAATGTCAATAAAAGTGATTGTCCGCCAGTTAACCTATCTCTATTTATCTCAAAAATGTCAGAAAAAATAAATAATTCAAAAACACTTGATAAATCAGAAAATTTCACAATTGCGTAAGAATTTCCTTTTTGAGTTTTTTTCTCTTGAATTTTAAGAACTGTACAGGCGATATTCGAAATATTAGTATCTATATTTTTTTCAAATTCATTATAACTGGTAATATCATATTGATTAAATACAGACTTATATTGATTCAATGGATGGTCTGATATATAGAAACCCAATGTCTCAAATTCCTTATTTAGCTTAACATCAGTTGACCAATTTTCGATTTTTTCAATAAAATTAATATCTTCATTTTCTTGATTTCCAAAAAGATCTATTTGATTAACTGACTTATTTTCATATATATTTTTTGATTTTAATATTAGGTTAGGAATTGAATTAAAAATTGCTTGTCTGTTTTCATTTAAATTATCAAAAGCTCCTGCCTGTACTAGACCTTCTAGCTGTAATTTATTTATATCTTTTGGATTAACTCTTTGAACAAAATCAGATAAACTTTTAAATACACCATTATTAATTCTCTCTTTTATTACATTTGATATTGCCTCATATCCAACATTTTTAATTGCGCCTAAAGCATAATAGAAATTTACTCCATCAGATGTAAAATTTGCAAATGATTTATTTATATCAGGTCTTATAATTGAAATATTGAGCCTTTTTAATTCTTCATTAAACTCACTTAATTTTTTTTGATTAGATAATTCCATTGACATCGATGCCACAAAAAATTCATGAGGATAATAAGTTTTTAAAAAAGCTGTTTGATAAGCAATTACTGCATATGCTGCTGCATGGCTTTTATTAAAACCATATTCAGCAAATGGTTCAATTTTTAAAAATATTCCAGCAGCTATATCTTTGCTAATACCATTTTTATGTGCTCCTTCTATAAATCTTTGCTTTTGTTTTTCTAATTCTGCTCTTTTTTTTTTGCCCATCGCTCTCCTTAAAATATCTGCTTCTCCAGCTGAAAAACCAGATAAAACTTGGGCTATTTGCATAACCTGTTCTTGATAAATTATTACACCATAAGTTGGTTTTAATATATCTTCTAATTTTGGATGGAGATAATCTGGTTCTCTCTTGCCATGCTTACACTCATTGTAAATTGGGATGTTGCTCATTGGACCTGGTCTATATAAAGCAACTAATGCAATAATATCCTCTAATCTATTAGGTTTCATATTCATGAGAGCATCTTTCATTCCAGAGCTTTCAAGTTGAAACAAACCAACAGTTTTACCACTTGATAATAATTCATACACTTTTTGATCTTCATAATTAATTTTTTCAATATTAAACTGAGATTTAGTTTTATTTATCAATTTTTGTGCTTTATCGATAACTGTTAGTGTTTTTAAACCTAGAAAATCAAATTTGATAAGTCCAGCATTTTCAGCTGAATACATATCAAACTGAGTTGAGGGCAATAGTAAATCTGCTGAGTTATCTTTATATAAAGGGACAGTTTCTGTTAATTTTTTATCTGCAATAACAACTCCCGCTGCATGAGTTGCAACATTTCGATTTAAACCTTCCAATTTAAGAGACAAACTGACTAAACGGTCAATCCTTTTATCTTCTTTTATCAACTTTTGTAATCTAGGTTCAACATTAATACACTCCTGTAAAGACATTGGTCTGGATGGATCAAAAGGTATCATTTTACAAATACTATCAATAAATCCATATGGTAATCCCAAAACTCTACCAACATCCCTAATAACCATTCTAGCTTTAAGCTTACCAAAAGTAATAATATGGGCTACACTATCTTTGTACTTTGTATTTAAATATTCAAAAACTAAATCTCTTTTTTCCTCACAAAAATCTATATCAAAATCAGGCATTGAAATTCTGTCAGGATTTAGAAATCTTTCAAAAATTAGATTGAATTTTATTGG
>MDSW01126125.1_pt1 | contig 14977 bp, 13 predicted proteins | sample 811171 | NCBI WGS metagenome assembly MDSW01 (sample SAMN05326641, study PRJNA326480) | marine metagenome | isolation source: seawater | place: Atlantic Ocean: North West | collected 2012 | reverse complement strand
ATTGCTCCCATTCTTTTTGCTGTAGCAATAGCTTGTAAACCAGCAACACCTGCCCCTACTATTAATACTTTGGCCGCTGGTATTGTGCCTGCTGCAGTCATCATCATAGGTATAGCTTTTTGATAAAAAGCAAATGAGTCAACTACTGCCTTATATCCCGCTAAATTTGCTTGTGATGAAAGTATATCCATTGATTGTGCTCTGGTAATTCTTGGCAAAAGCTCAAGTGAAAAGCAATTTATTTTTTTTTCTAAAAGTTTATTTAGTTTATCTTTATTTGAATAAGGATTTAAAACGCCTATTAAAATTTGTTCATTTTTGAATTTTTTAAAGCTCTCTTCGCCAATCAAATTCATTTGTAAAACTACATCAGCCTCAGATAATATTTTTTCTTCGTTATCTAATATTTCTGCTCCTTCATTTATAAATTGCTTATCAGAAATACCCAAATGTTCTCCATATCCTTTGGGTAGGATTATATTGAAATCTAATGATTTATATTTTTTAATTATTTCTGGAGTAACGGCAATACGCTGTTCAATTTTTAAGTTTTCTTTTATTGATCCTATTTTCATTTACAAAAGAAAAATTGCCATTAAAGTTAATATTACAACAATTGCTATGGACCCCCATAAAACAAATTTGGTAAAATTTTGCCAAGTAGATTTATGGCTATCGTTATCCATAATATTATTTTTGTCTTGCTTTAAATTTAGGATTTTTTTTATTTATAATGTAGACTCTTCCTCTTCTTCTTACTAATTTAGAATTTAAATCTCTTTTTTTGAGCGATTTTAGAGAACTTGCAATTTTCATAAATAGTTTAGCCTGGCAACGTCCTACTCTTCCGTGTCTTAAGACAAAGTACCATTGGCGCAGAAAGGCTTGACTTCCGAGTTCGGAATGGGATCGGGTATAGCCCTTTCGCAATAATCACCGGCAAGAGGTTTATACCGATTATATTAATATTGTAAACTAACTTTTATGAAGATAGCTTAGAAATTACCGTTATTTTTCCTTATAAAATTATCTACATATTTTTTCAGACTTGTTTTTCCAAAATTTTTATAAACTTTATTAGATAAACTCATATCTGTTAAAGCTGAAGCAAATCTTTCTCCTTTTCTATGAGGCAGATATCTTATTTTAGTTTGGAATAATTTTGCAACCTCAAGGATTGTATAACTTTTTTTATTTGAAATGCTGTAATATCTGCATTTATCACTTTTCCACGCCTGAAAACAAGTTTCCACGGTATCAAAAATATGAGTAAAGCGCCTTGATTGTGAACCGGGTCTTACAATAGGTAGGGGTTTCTTTTTAGCATAATGTTCTTCGAAAATTCCAATGACTGTTGCCATATTGCCTGTTTTAATTTGCCTAGGTCCATAAACATTATAAAAAAAAACCACTTCATATTTAAAATTAAACCATTTTTTTAAGTTTTCTAATAATTCTAAATTTTTTGCTTTAGTAAACGCGTAAGGAGACAGATTTTTATCTTCTCCACTGTTACCTAGTGATGCTGATGTCGCAGAATAAATTAATTTTATCTTATTTTCTAAACAAAAATTAAATACAGCATTGCTCCCAATTGTATTTGATTCGATACATTTATTCATTTGTACAAAACTTTGATAAATTCTAGAAAACTCACCAAAATGAAATATAGAATTAATTTTTGATTTATAATTAGCGAGGATTTTATTTATATCTTTAGTATGTCCAGAAAAATACTTAACACGTTTATCTTTAATATGATTTTTTTTAGATCCTGAAGAGTAATCATCTAAACTAATTATTTTAAAATTTGTATGTTTCAAAAAATATTGAATCAAATTAAATCCTACAAAACCACATCCTCCAGTAACTATAATTAATTTTTTCATTTCTTAAATTTACTTATATTTCTATTTTTAAAATCTTTAAGTATTAAATCAAATCCTTTATTCAAGTTAATTTTTGGATACCAGCCATAGCTTTTTGCTAATTGTGTGTTTAAAATTTTTCTCATTGTGCCATTTGGTTTTGATTTATCAAATTTTATTTTTAACTTTATATTTAATTTTTTCATTATAAAATATGCATATTCTTTTATTGATTTTTCTTCACCAGAACCAATATTAATTAAAGTATGTTTTGTTTTTTTTTTTAAAAAAAACTCACATGCATCTGCTAAATCATCTACATACATAAGTTCTCTTTTGGGCTTACCATTTCCCCAAACAATTATATCCTTTTTGTTATTTTTATTTGCTTTATAAATTTTTGAAATAAGAGCTGGGTAAAAATGAGATGTGTTTAAATCATAGTTATCATTAGGCCCATATAAGTTTGTTGGCATCAAAGAGATATAATTTAATTTATGTTGTTTATTGTATGCTTCACACATTTTTACACCTGCTATTTTTGCTATTGCATAAGCGTCATTGGTTGGTTCTAATTTTCCAGATAATAAATACTCTTCTTTAATAGGTTGTTTTGAATTTTTTGGATAAATGCAACTTGAACCTAAGAAAATTAATTTTTTTACACCTGCGAGAAATGATGCGTGAATAACATTACTTTGTATCATTAAGTTTTGGTAAATAAAATCTGCTTTAAAATTATTATTAGCCAAAATACCACCAACTTTTGCAGCAGCAAGTATTACATATTTAGGTTTAATTTTTTTAAAAAATTTTATTGTTTTTTTTTGGTCGAGAAGATCTAATTTTTTTCTATCTATAATGCAGATATTCTTATATTTTTTTTTTTTAAATACATTCAATATTGACTTACCAACCATACCATTATGACCAGCTATAAAAATTTTACTTTTCTTATTTAATTCCATTAAAATTTTGATATTCTGAATCAATCATTTCTTCAATTAAAGAATTAATATTTACTGTTGGTTTCCATTTTAATTCTTTTCTAGCTTTTCTTGCGTCTCCAAGCAAAGTATTAACATCGAGAGGTCTCATGTAGTTTTTATCACATTCAATTATTGTTTCTCCAAAACTATTATAACCTTTTTCTTTGTTACCTTTTCCTTTCCACCTAATCTTCATCTTTAATTTTTTTGCAGTTAAATTTATAAAATCTTTTATTGAATATTGTTTTCCTGTTGCAATTACATAATCCCCTGGCTCTTTTTTTTGAAGCATTTTCCACATTGCATTACAATAATCTCTGGCATGGCCCCAATCTCTTTTAGAATTTAAATTTCCCAAAAATAATTTTTTTTGTTTTCCTTCTTTAATTTTACATAAAGCTGAAACAATCTTTTTAGTAACAAAAGTCTCTCCCCTTCTTGGGCTTTCATGGTTAAATAAAATCCCATTACATGCAAAAATTTTATAAGCCTCTCTATAATTTTTAGTTATCCAATGAGCATATAATTTTGCAACACCGTATGGACTTAATGGATAAAATGCTGTTTTTTCTGTTTGTGGACTTTCTTGCACTTTACCATACATTTCAGATGTTCCTGCTTGATAGAATTTTGTTTTTTTTTCTAATTTATGAAATTTGATTGACTCCAGTATTCTTAAAGCACCTAAAGCATCTGCATTAGCAGTATACTCTGGAACTTCAAATGAGACTGCTACATGTGATTGAGCGGCTAGATTATAGATTTCATCAGGTTTAGTTTTTTTTATTATACTTGAAACAGATGAAGTGTCAGTTATATCTCCATAATGAAGCCTAAAATTATAATTCTTTTCGTGAGGGTCTTGATAAATGTGATCTATCCTAAATGTATTAATGCTAGATGACCTTCTTTTAACGCCATGCACAACATAATTCTTTTTTAACAAAAATTCGGCTAAATATGATCCGTCTTGACCTGTGATGCCGAATATTAAAGCTACTTTTTTTTTCATTTTATGTAAAGAAATTTTTACTAATTATTAAACATTCTTTTCTTAATTCATTTATACTATTTTTAATTTTAATTGTCTTCATAAGTTTATCATTATTTAAGGTAAAACTTTCATTGTTAAAAGTACTTTTAATATTAATAAACTTGATTTTTTTATTATTATAATAATTTAACCATTTAACAACTTTATCTGCATAAATTTTTTTTCCTATTGAAACATTAAATACACCATATGAATTTTTTTTTATTAGTTTATGAATTATTTCACAAAATTTTGTTATAGAGATAAAGTCTTTATAAATACCTCTATTTTTATATATTAGTCCCAGTTTTACTGTTTCAAAAAAAATATCAGAAAATGTCTTATGAAGTTTTTTTTTATTATTATTTTTAGCTCCTATAATATTAGAAATTCTTAAAATTAAAAATTTATTTTGCAACATTTTCTTTATTGAAATCTCAGATTGCAACTTATTTCTTGAATAATTACAGCATGGATTTATTTTATGAGATTCTTTTATATTGAATTTTGCTTTATACACTTTTCTGCTACTTAACATTACTAATTTGGTTTTAGAATTTTTTATTTTTTTTGCTATCAACAAATCATAGTCATTTTGAGATTGATATCGATTTTTGATATAACTCTTATTAGAAGAACAATTGATAATATAGTCAAATTCTTCATTGTATAAATAGGATTTATTTATAAAACTTTTAAAACTAATAAAAGAGAAATTTAATTTTTTTTTTTTAAAAAATTCAATTAGATTTCTAGAGATAAATCCTTTTTGACCAATTATTAGTATTTTTTTTTTCATCTAATAAGAAAATTTACGAAACTACTCAAAAAATAATCTAAGTTTTTTTTATATTGTATTTTGTTTTTTAAAAAAAAATACCTTACATAAGCATGTGCTTGTGCTCTCCTTTTCCACCAATTAAATGATAAAAATGCAAAATTTGAAGAAATCATTTTTGGAGATTGTCTATAAATAGTTAAGTTTTTTTCTAATATAAAAAGATTTTTTTTTATATGTACCAAATATATTGCCATTCTGAAATCCATCCAAATATCAGGGAAAAAGTTAAAGTTAATTCTATTTACCATTTCTTTAAAGTCACTTCTTCTTATTGCAATACAGCTCTGGGGTGGAATATAAGGCCAAAAAGATGAAATAATTTTTTTTTTGTTTTTAACAACTTTTTTTTTGTTTTCGAACATATGGATTGGTAAGTCAAATATTGCTGATAATTTTTTATTATTTAGAAACTTATTTACTACAATTTCTATCTTATTTTTTTTAAACAAATCATCACTGTCTAAAAAAAAAATTATATCTCCACTACTCTTCTTAAAGGCTCGGTTATATGCATTAATTTGATTATATGATCCATATTTTCCTCTTTTCTTGTTTTTTATGATTTTGATATTTGGATATTGACTTATGCTTTTAATAGAATTGTCTGAAGAAAAATCATCATGGAAGATAATTTCAATATTTTTATATGTTTGACAGTTAATTGAATCAATACATTCTTTAATATATTGTTGATTATTATAATTCGCTATCAACACTGATACTTTCAGTTTAGTCAAATTGATTTCCTATAGATATACTCGAATGTCTTTCTAAAAGGCATTTTAGATTTATATATTAGATGAAAGTTATTTTTTTTCAAAAAATAATTAATTTCTGAAAATGTATATTTTTTAACAATCATATTGTCATAATGGTGCTCGAACATTATTGTATCGATAAATTCAATTCTTTTTTTTAATCCTTTCAAAATTTCATATTCATATCCCTCTGTGTCAATTTTAAGAAAAGAGATTTTTTCAAAATTTTTTTTTTTTATATAATTATCTAATGTTTCCGTTTTAAGCTTAAAACTTTTATATATATTTTGTTTATTTCTAAAATTTAATAAATTAAATTTTCTTTTAAAATACTTTGACTCTTGATTAATATCATTTATCGTTGAAGATGAACTTTCACTAAATTGATTAAAAACTACTATCTTATCATCAGAACCCAATGCTATATTTTCTATAGTAATTTTTGTATTTGGAAATTTTTTTTCTAATTTCTTTTTATTAATTTCTAAAAATTTAAAATTAGATGGACTTGCTTCAAATGAAATAATATTTTTTACTGTCATATTTTTTAGAAATAAATTTATAGACTCACCTTTGTGTGCCCCAACATCAAAAATTAAGTTTATATTTGACAAGCCATTTTTTTTAAGAAATTTGATGATTTTTTTTTGATAAAAATAATCAAAAAAACTTAAAAATAGTAAAACTAATTTTTTAATCATTTATCTTATTACTAAATATTATATTGCCATATTTTTTATACACTTTGTGTTTTTTTAAGTAACATAAGTTATTATCTTCTACTCGATAAAATGCATTAATTATCGGTTAATATTGATAAAAATTTACCTCTTTGGTCATTCTATGAATATTTCTTAAGCCAAAGACTAATATCGTGAAAGTAACCAATGATAATATGAATTTAGTATTTTTATTATAATTCATCTTTATCTGCTCAAGTCTTATGCATGCTGGTATAAAAGATAGTAAGGCAATAATGCAATAACCTCCACATCTTAATACGGGATGATTATAAAATTTGGAGCACTTGTAATTAATATTTTTTTTAAGTTAAGTAAGTAAATTATTAAATTTAAAATATTAAATATATACTATAAAAGCAAATTAATAATTTCATATGAAAGTTTTACACTTAAATTATCATGAAAAACTTGGAGGTGCGGCTATAGCAACAAATAGAATCCATAATGCATTGTTAAAATTTAATATTGAATCATTAATGCTTGTTCAAAATAAATCAAGTGAGTCCAAAAACGTTATTGCCTTAGACAAAAAAATGGATATTTTTTTAGATAAATTAAATCTTTTTTTTCAAAGAAAACTTCACAAAATTAATTCTAATACTAACAAATACAAAATTAGTAAATCTTATAATTTACTTCCCACATATAAAATTAAAATGATTGAAAAAATCAATCCTGATATTGTTAATCTTCATTGGATAGGTAATAATTTTATTAATTTTAAAGAAATTTCTATGATTAAAAAACCCATTGTTTGGACATTGCATGATATGTGGCCTTATTGTGGATCTGAACATTATAGTTTTCAAAAGAGATATATTGATGGTTATACACAAAATAATTCCTTTAAAAAAAAACTTATTTCAATTGATCTAGATAAAATAACTTGGTTTAAAAAAAAAAAATATTTACCAAAAAAAATAAACTTTATTCCAACAAGCACTTGGCAGGAAAATAATTTAAAAAAAAGTTTTTTATTCAGAGATTATAATATGAAAAAAATTTTTTATCCTATCGATACTCAAAATTGGATAAAAAAAGATAAATTAAACGAAAAAAAAAAATTAGGCTTACCTTTAAATAAAAAAATAATTTTATTTATATCTGAACGAATAGACAATCCTATAAAAGGTTTTTTTATATTAAAAAAAATTTTAAACGATAAAGCATTTGATAACTATTTTTTAATAATTTTAGGTGAAAAAAATAAAGAATTATTTGATAAAATAAATTTTGATTTTAAATTTATTGAAAAAATAAAAGATGACATGAGTGCTTTAATAACAATTTATTCAGCGTCTGATTTACTTCTGGCCCCAAGTAGCTTAGAGTCATTTGGTATTGTTGCACAAGAAGCCGCTAGCTGCTCATTACCATCAATTGCATTCTCTGATACTGGTTTTGAAGATACTATTGCGCACAAAATAAGTGGTTATATTGCCAAAAATCAAGATCTAGATGATTTTAAAAATGGAATTAAATGGTGCCTAGACGATAATAATCATAAAAAAATTTGTGATGCTGCGAGAGAAATTACAAAAACTAAATTTAATGAAAGTGTAATAGCTTCTGAATATATAAATTTATACAAAAAATTAATTATGGGGAAAGTACACAAATAAATGATTAAGAGTAAATTGAAAATAACTTAAATAATTTCTGAACATAGCGTCTTAAAGAAAGACCAACTTTTTTTTCTCATTTTTTATTTATTAAGATGTATTTTCCGAATTTTTTTTTTATTATTATGTTTGAAATTGAGGTTTCTTGACAATTATAAGATATTATAACACAGTTTTCATACTTTTGTTTTAACTTAGAAAATTGTTCAGTAATTCTAAAATAATTTTCATCAACATTATAATAAACATTTTTCAGTGGTTTATAATGATATTGTTCAATTTCTTTATCTATTCTTACAATATTTCTTCCAACAAAAATAATAAAAGCCAAACCAATTAAAACATATATCTTTTTAGAATTTAAATAATTTGTATTTTTATATTCCTCTATTTTTTTTGCAGTTGGTATAAATATTGTCAAACATATTAAAACATACCCTCCATATCTTAATGCTGGATGATTGTAGAACCACTCGAATAATAAAATTAATATTAACGCATATATCAAGTTTAAATTAATTTTGTTATTGTGTTTTACTTTGTTTTTGGAACGAAAAATTAATAATAAGAATATAACTAAAAAAATTATTCCTAATAAAAAATCGGAAACTTTATTAAAAAAATAAATATTAATCCAATTAGGCACCCAGTTAAAATATTGTATATACACCTCTGAGTTATCAATCCTAAAATTTGGTGCAGCACCACCTTTTGACCACTGTTCATACCAGTCGTTCATTAATTGTACCTCAGCTAAAGGTATTCCCCATTCAAAACTATTTATACAAGTAATTTTTATTGGATATAGAAGACATCCAGTGTTTACTAAGCTGTTAAAGAATATAAAAAAAATAATAATAGAAAAAAATATAAAGTAGATATTACCTGTTAATAATAAAAAAGAATTTTTAAAATTATTTTTTTTAAGTATTTCTATAAAAATAGGTATAAGAAATATAAAATATAAAATATAAAATGCCTTTAATGACGTAATTATCGCCATTAACATTAAAATTAAACTGATACTTACTCTATAACTTAACCTATAGTTAAGAAAAATTATTATTTCCATTACTATGAGAAAAATTAATATTTGTGCAGATCTATCTGTACCATGTTCCCCAAACCTGTAAAAAAAAATGTTTATAAACATAAAAGCTAATAGACAATAATAACTTAAAAAATTTATCTTTTTTAATTGAATGCTTTTTATTATTTTTGAGAGTAAAATAATATTTGCAAAACCCATAATCATTATTGCAGGGATATGAAATAAGTAAAAACTTGCACCTGGTAAATAAAATAAAGAATTTAAATAAAAAATTGAAGATGGTGTTCTATAACCATGATTTAATTTCCCGATCCCAGCTATAATTTCGTTTTGTGTTAAATGATAGCTATATGAAAAATGATAATACGGAAAATCATCATGTGCTTTATATATAAATGAACCAATATAAAGTGTAATAAAAACAATTAAAAAAAGTAATATTTCTTTTTTGAAATTTTTAATTTTTACAATTGAGAAAAATATAAAAAAAAAGGATCCGATAATAATTAAAATTAGATTATGAGTTTTACCATGTGGAAAAAATATGTGTGTTAAGTATGAATAAGCAATTAAAAAGAAAATACCAAATAATCCTGAATAACCAAGATTGTCTTCTACTTTTTTATTATTACCTAGGTATAAAAGTAATAACCCATAACCAACTGTAGAAATAGGTATTAAAAAATAATATAATGAGTGATAAAATATATTTATTGACACTTTTATAACTTATTAAATTTTAATCAAAATGAAAGATATAACATTAATAATTCCAGCAAAAAATGAGAGCGAGTCGCTACCCTTCGTACTTAAGGAATTAAAAAGTTTTGAATACGAAATTTTTATTATATTAGAAAAATCAGACACTAAAACTATTGCGTCAATTAAAGAATACAATGTTAATTTAATTTACCAGACCAATAGAGGCTATGGTGACGCTCTAACACTTGGAATCAATAGTGTCAAAACTAAATTTTTTGTAATCTTTAATGCTGATGGCTCCTTCAACCCTTTAGAAATTAAAGATTTACTTAATAAATTAACACAAGAAAATAATGATATAGTTTTTGCTTCAAGATATGAGAAAGATAATAATTCTGGAAGTGATGATGATACAATTCTAACATTAGTTGGAAATAAAATTTTTTCTTTTATGGGTAATATCCTGTTCTCACTTCCTTTATCTGATATACTTTACACATTTGTAATTGGTAAAACAGAGTTGGTAAAAAAACTTAATTTATCATCTAAAGATTTTCGTTTTTGTATTGAATTACCAATTAAAGCAATTGATAACAAACTAAAGATATGCTCTTTTGCTTCTTATGAAAGAAAAAGAATTGCTGGGGTAAAAAAAGTTAACGAAATTAAGGATGGATTTTTAATTCTATTTTCAATTATAAATTTTTTTTATTATCTAAAAATAAAAAAAACATTTTTAAATCTTATACGTAAATGGTAATTTCAAAAAACTATAAAAATACTGAAGAACAAATCAAAGATAGAAATAATCATTTAAGAATTATGATGGATTTTCTTAGAACTAAGAAAAATCCTAATATTTTAGAACTTGGCGTTGAAAGAGGCGCTTCAACAACTGCCTTCAATTTAATATCAGAAGAAATTGATGGTATGGTTTATTCAGTTGATATTGAGGATTGTAAAGATGTAGTGATATCACCTAATTGGAATTTTTTACAAAGTAATGATCTCGACTATGAATTTATACTAAAAACATTTCCTAAATTAGAAATAGAAGGCATTGATTTAATCTATATTGACAGTTATCACGAAAATCACCACGTTTTAAAATTACTTAATATATGGTTTAAATATCTCAAAAAAAATGGGGCTATATTTGTTGATGATGTTGATAGTTTTTCATTTAGAAAAAAAAAAGATATTTGGAATTCGATTATTTATGATCTAACAGATGAAGTTGTAAAAAACTTTTATTATAATAATGAAGAAAAAATTTTTTATACAAGATATTTTGGTGAAAATGGTTTAGCAAAATTAGAAAAATTAAGTGGGTTTCTTGACAAACAAAATTCATACAAATCTACTTGGAACTATAATCCCTTAATTAAATTAATATATCCATATCTTAGATTTCTAAAAAAAATTTTAAGACAAATAAAATTATTTAAATAAATTATACTCATCAAATATAACTGATTTTATATAAATAAATTATTATAAAGCTGACTAATTTCAATAAACTTCACTGTTTATACACCTAGTGTCTTTTAGATTTTTACAAAACACACTATTTTTTAATTAAAGAATTTTTTAATAAATTCAAATATAAAATCATATAAATTGAAACATTTAAAATAATTAACAAAATCTGAAATTTTGAATTAGAAATATTTTGTGCAGAAATAAAAAAAATGCATAAATTATATAAATTAATCATAACAGCTGTTAATGAGTTATTATAAATATTTTTTGAATATTTTTTTTTTAAGAATAAAAAAATTAACTGATGTAAATGTTTTGTATCTGGCTCTAAAGGTGAAATTTTATGAAGTAATTTTCTTATTATGGAAAAAAGTGTTTCAAATGCAGGATACCAAAATAATAAAACTATAAAATATGGAGAAATAAATCTATCATTTTGATAAATAGATACTAAAAGAAATCCAAATATCATTGAGATTAAATAGGATCCATTATCTCCAAGATATAATTTATTAAAAAAATTAAACAAAAAAATTATTGATAAAAAAACAATTAGACTAATAGTTAAATCATCACTTATACCAATATTTAAAAATATTTGTGAATATAGTCCAATTAAAGCAATATTAAGATAATAGCCAATCACCAAAGTGTTACATCCATCTATAAAATTAGTTCCATTAATCAAGATTAAAAAACATGAAATAATAAAAAAATATTTAAAAAAACTATTTTTTAATAAATTGTTAAAAAAATCTATCTTAATATCATCAATATCTAAATTAAAATTAATTATAAAAAAAACAACAATTAGTAATTGAAATACAAATCTAATTTTTGGAGATTCGATTATTTTTTTATCTGCAAAAATACCAAGAATTAAAAAAAGTATTAAAAAATGTGCAAATAATGGATTTTGTGTTTGAAAAAAAAATAAAGAGAATAAAAATATATATATGCCACCAGTTAGGGGAATATTAGTATTTGAGGTAAATTTTTGGTGTATCTCACCATGATAATTTAACAGAAATTTGTTCTTTACTACAAAACTATTAAAAATTAAGATTATGGGGATGAAGGATAAAGATAATAAAATATAATTCATATGATGTTTTAAATAAGTTACTTAAAAATTAACTATAATCAATTGTATCATTTAAATTTAACTTTTATAGTCAAAGATATTTAATGACAAAAAATATTTTTCAGATCAAGTTTTTAGTCCTATTTATTCTTATACTAATTGCCATTGTTAGGTCACCATATATTTTTTTAAAAGGTAGATTTATGTATGGTGATGCTTTTTTTTATGTAAATTCACTTAATAATAACTGGTATGAGTCTTTATTCCTGATTCATAAAGAAGCTGGATATATTAATTTATTCTCAAATATTTCCAGTGTAATAAATGCAAAAATTATTAATATTGAATATGCGCCGTTATTTAATGTGTATTTTTGCTTTTTATTAATAATTATCTTAATTAGTTTAGTTTTATTTTCAAATATTATTTTATTTAAATCCAATTTTCAAAAATATTTAATTTGCACACTATTTCTCATTGCTCCACCATTTGTTTTTGAAATTTGGTTGGATGCCTTAAATGCACAAACATATTTAGCAATAATTACTTTTGTAATATTATTTATTGAATATGAAAAAAAAATTCAATTATATTTAAATCCTGTGATTTTAGTAATTGCAGGTTTATCTGGAATTTACTCGTGCCTACTTACTCCTTTATTCATAATTAAATATTATTTTAATAGACGAATAATAAATTTAATCAATTCTTGCATTTTACTGCTTACATCTTTGGTTCAATTAACTATTATTTTTGTTTCTAAGAGTTCTAATGTGCTCTCCCATGGTAAACTTGATTTTAGTATATCATCTAGTGAATTTATTTCTTTTTCTTACAACGTTTTGGTTAGAACTTTTTTTTCAGGCACTTTCCCTAATTATATTGTCTCAAATTTTAAAGATTTAAAAAATGATAAAGATTTTATTTTTATAATATCAATCTTAGTTTTTTTGTTATTTGTTATTTTATTTATTTTTTTTATTAAGAAAATTATTGAATCTAATAAGGAACAAAAAATTATTTTTTTAACATTAGTTTATCTTTTTTTAAGTTCTACTTTTTTGGTAATAGTTGGGGGCGTGAATGATGGTATTGGTGGAAGATATGCTGTTGTACCAGGAACTGGCTTATTATTAATTACTTTTATTTTAAGTTTTGATGAAAAAAAAAATTTTTTAAATTATATTTCAATTTTTTTGCTTACTTCAATTTTTATAACAGGAGCTTTTGATTTTCGAAACCAAAAACATATAACATATTTTGACTGCATAGACTGCCCTCATTGGAAAGATGAAATAAAAAAGCAAAAAATAAATAAAGAGTATAAAGTAAAAGTTTGGCCTTATACGGAGAATAAAAAAATCCAAATTAATATAGAATAATTCTATTTTTTTAAAAAAAGAATGTTATAAAATTGTTGTTTAAAATGTTTGCAGTTTCATTTATTATTCCCTGTTATAACGCTGAAACATTTATAAAAAAAAATTTAGTATTACTAACCAAAAAAATTAAATCTTTAAAACTAACCTACCAAATAATCCTAATTGATGATGGGAGCCAAGATAATACCTATCTCATATTAAAAAATATTATAAAAAAAGATAAATATATTAGTTTAATAAAAAATAAAAAAAATATTGGCAAATCTTATTCTCTATTAAGAGGTATTAAGAGAAGCAAATATCAGCATATAGTAATGATAGATTGTGATCTTCCATATTTTAGATCTATAAATAAGATTATTTACTTTTTGAAAAAAAATATTGATTTGGTAATAATCAATAGAAAATTGAAAGAAAGCAAATTAGCAAATAAAAAACTTAATCCTTATCAAGTAATTAGATATTTTCTTGGTGCAATAATAGCACTTATAAATAAAAAGATTCTTAAACTAAATATAGAAGGCGGAGATACTCAGGCGGGTCTCAAGGGTTTTAAAAAAAATAGTTATTTTGTTAGAAATAATTTTATTTCAAAAAAGTTTTTTTTTGATCTTGAATTAATTCATCTGTTTTCAAAGAAAAAATTAAAAATTATTTCTATTAAAACTATTTTTGATATTAATAAAAACTCTTCAATAAAAATTTTTAACTTTAAAAATAACTATCATATCCTTAAAGAATTAATTCATATTTTGATTGTTAAAAAATAATATAAATAAATTGTGTTCAAATTTATTGATTATAAAATTGTTCTCTAGAATAGTAAGAATTTTCCTAAGATTGGATGTGTACATTTTAATCCGATGTCAAATTTTTAAATTAATTCTTTTAATTTCTAATAAAAAATCGTAATTATTTTAATCATTCTATGAAATATAAAAATATACAACTTCATGCAGATGATTTTGGAAGAAGCAAAGAAATTTCAAATAATATTTTAAAATGTATTAAATTTGGATTTTTAGATGGTGTATCAGTCATGATAAACCATGATAACGATTCTCACAAAATTTTAAAAAAAATTAAAAATGTAAACATAAGATTACATTTAAATTTAACTGAATTTCCAAAATCCGAAAGTAATAAAAATTTAAGTTTTCTGAAATTAATTTTTTTAAACAATATACAAAAAAAAAAAGTTATAAAAGAAATTAACTCTCAGATAAATAAATTCATAAAAATATATAAACCAAAAAAATTAAAAATTGATGGTCATGAGCACATTCATATGATTCCTTGGATCTCAGAATACCTTGTAAAACAAAAAAAATTTAACATAAAGGAGCTTAGGAATGCTAATGAAAAATTGATGCTGCCAAGGTTAATTGATCTAGTTAATTTTAATTATTTGAGAAATTTTCT
>MDSW01029422.1_pt1 | contig 14977 bp, 15 predicted proteins | sample 811171 | NCBI WGS metagenome assembly MDSW01 (sample SAMN05326641, study PRJNA326480) | marine metagenome | isolation source: seawater | place: Atlantic Ocean: North West | collected 2012 | reverse complement strand
TTCAAGCCCTGCTGGGCCCACCAAAGCGTTGTCCATCTTCAAGAAAATGAAGATTTCCCCGCCAGAAACGGGAATGAGGGGCTGTTAGCTCAGTTGGTTTAGAGCACTACCTTGACAGGGTAGGGGTCACTGGTTCGAATCCAGTACAGCCCACAACATAATGAGTCAGGCCTCGGAACAGAGGCCTTTTTCTTTACCTATTGAATCGTCATTTGTTACTATGGCGTGTACGCATCTGCTTCTGCATACCTCACATTACAATGATTGATCAGCTCAGTCAAACTCGCATCAAAATCCGAATAATTGTTCAGAAATGAGAACTCAGGAATAACTTCCCCTTCACTACCTGTCACGAAAGGTTGGATCAAGTTGTACAGGTCGTTGTAATTAGCAGCCATCTTTGAGGGCTCAAAAGGACCATTGATGAACTGGTCAATGTAGTTATCGTATGCCGTTTTGTATGTCGGGTCGTCATACAGAAACCGGATCAATGGCCAGTTTGGACCAATACTACCAGGTCCCGTTCCTGAAAAATCAAAAGGCAAAGGATCGCGTGCCGCATGAACCATGGTTGTGCTGTTTATGAAACATTCATTGTGGTCCCAAGGGATCCAATGAATGCGGGTGTCTTCCGGGTTGTAGTACAGATAGTAATTGTGGGGAGCAAGCCCATACGTATCCCAGTTTTGAACAGTGGTATTTGCTGCCAACCATTTCAAAAAGCCGTCAACATTGAAAACAGCTTCCAAATTGGAACGCCACAAGGCCGGGTCTGTGAGTCTACGGCTGTCGTGCAGAGCCGTAAACATATTTATCAGCTCACTCATATCGGACTGCACATCGCCCTTTAATTCGAAATCCTTTTCATAGTCTTCCATAAAATGGATGTAATTGAACGTTGCCCCACCCGCATGTCCGTTCGCATGATCTCCCTCTGCTTTAAAACAAATTCCTGCATCCGTCCCGAACTGTGATTTGATCATGGTGTCAAAAACTATCTCGACGCCTGTGTACAACCCGTAATATTCAGGTCCATTTCCGTGATCGACATATACTCGATAGAAAGCAGCCTTGGCAGTTGGGATGCCAAATTCTCTAAAAACATCATCCGCAGCCTTTTCCCTCATTAGCGAATAATCTTTAAAACTGTTCGCCAATGATAATTGTTGAAAGCCATAAAAGCTTTGACCCCAGATCAGTGGGTTTTCATCTTCAAAATGATTGAACTCAAGCCGTATCGGAAATTTGGATTTGCCTGTATTATAGGCGGAGCTGAGGCTTGAGTTTCCCTTAAACCGAAAACCTACATCGTACCACTGTCTTCCATTAAAATAGACTTGGCTTGGGACATACGTTGGTGTTTCCGTCGCAAATCCACCCGATCCCAAAACTTCATTCAAATTATTTTGTAACACCTCCCAATATTCAGGTTCAATCACGATATCGAATCGATTTACTTTGTCATTTGGAAAAACAATGTCGTAATTGGGTGTTGCATCACCAGCATGTGTGTCAATTGTCCAATCTTCCAACTCAAATCCCGGTGGTACCGGAGCTTCTTTCCTACATGACACCATTGCAAGCAAGAGAATTAAAACCAAATAGTATTTACTCATTCTTTTTCAAGTTTAATTTGTAGCTGAAATTGAATCCTAGAATGTAAATGGTTTCCGGATTGAATGTGGTTGTCCCAAGATACGTCGGGAATGTATTGAATCCTTTCTCGATTCTGTAATACAATCCTAGCCGCGCCCTTTTAAACGGTTTTAAATTGGTTCCCAATGTGAACCTGACCTTTTCAAAGCCCGAAAGCTCCATAGAACCGGTTTCAACCTCAGGAATATATTCCACAGCATCTTCTGTCGTTTTTGCGTGAAACAATTCTGCCTTAAGGTATGGGTCAAGTTTCCAATTTTTTACGTTGTAATCCAGTTTTAAAGCGAGTCTAAGTTTCGAGGTAGAATAGTCCCCGTTTCCTTTAGACTGTTGAAAATAATCCCTTAGCTGATATCTCAATCGGCAGGACAATTTGAATCGATTTAATTTGTGTCCGTAACCAAGATATGCCTGAGCGCGCCACTGTCGGTTACCCGTGTTTTCATCGGTTTCATTTATATAGCGGTATGCTGCTCCCAATTTTAATCCATCGATAATTTCATATGAACCGCCAAACTGGGTAAATAAAATTCCTAGGGCTGAAGAATTTTCGTTGAATCGTAAGTTTTGACTTACTTTGAACTCGAGTTTATCATCTAACAATTCTGTTCTTAACGCAAAGCTGCTCCAGGTTTCAAAGTCTTGAACCACCATTGAATCCTGCTGCCCTATTGTGCTGGCAGCATAATGAACAACACACAACAATACACACAATTTTCTTATTCTCCTGACCATTGCTCGGAAGTATTATGTCCTATTGGACATTGAACAAAGTAAATGGTTTAATCCTTCGGCAGCATTTCTTTTACGCGTGACAATTTAGGAAGAAATTCGATATCGCATAATCATTCTAATGATCTGACACGACAAGTTTCCCAATAGCCAAAGGAAGGGCCTTCCCTCCGATTCGAACATGATACAAGCCATTAGCTAATCCAGAAATGTCCAATTCACAATCCCTGAGAAGTTGGTCATAAACGAGCACTCCAACTGATGAAACAATTTGAATTGGCTCACCTTGTAGATCAATACAGTTATTCCTATTGACCCTGACTCTATTTGAAGCGGGCATAGGAAATAATTCAAGAGGTGTAGTTTGTTGGATTTCTCCCTTTGCCATAGAAGTCGGGCCGGATGGACTACTACTTGAGAAAGTTATATTATCAAAATAGGCGATCACATTATCCGTTCTTCCAGCTAGGTCAAAGTCAGGGAAAATTACAATTTGATCTTTAACAAGAGGATATACTCCTATTCGAGTTGAAAAATCGAATGTAAGCTCTTCCCACTCGTTAATGATTGTGTTCGATACTTTTATTTCAGGTTGTGCAGCGGAAGTAGCATCTACGAACTTTATTCCAACATCACTGATTTTATCCTTAAATACCATAATTTTGATTACACAATTAGTCGAATCAAAGCTAAACGAGCCCAAATCTGTACCATGCATTGATTCGCATCCAGCCCAAGGATTTCCTGTTTGTAATGCTGTGAATTTGGCAACACTAGAAGACAAATTCACTCCACCAGGAGCCGGGTTTGAGACAATCTCTAACGGGGGGTTGGTGTCATTCTCGAATACAGTCCAAGTCCAGGAGGACCCAATACCGGGATTTTCAAAATCGATTGGATTATTTTGGCAATAGGCTGAGGAAAACACAAGCGAGGTAGTCAAAATGAATAGAATCTTTTTCATCTGTTTGAATTTAGACAAGCAAACTATAGCACCCTGCTACTTATTGTCTTGTTAACAATAAGAAAGTTAGTGTTTTCTAAATCATTTGACAAGCTTGATCGATTCGACATCTAGCTTTTCCATATAAATACTTTAGGCTTTCCACCAAAATATTCAACAATTGTTGATATTTTGAACTCTATGCAAATTGCTAAAGAAAGAATTACCAACATCATTTTTGATCTTGGCGGAGTATTGTTGAATATTGATTATGGCCGAACAAGAACTGCGTTTGAACACCTTGGAGTACCAAACTTTAGTGACCTGTTCTCTCAGGCACAACAAACCGAATTATTCTCGTTGTTTGAAACAGGGAAAATTACCGAGATCGAATTTTTTCATGGGGTAAGGACCACTGCGGGTATTGGGTGTACCGACGATGAGATCCGAACGGCTTGGAATGCGATGTTATTGAATTTTCCACCTCAACGACTTGAATTTCTACAGAACATTAAAACCAGATACAGGACTTATTTACTGAGTAATACTAACGCAACCCATGAAACGGCATTTCTTCAAATCATACAAGAAGAAAATGGGATTCAAAGTCTGAACGACTACTTCAACTCCGTATATTTTTCTCATAAAATCGGCTACCGTAAACCGGATCGTGATTCATTCAGTTATGTGCTCAATGAAAATAATCTTGATGCTAATCAAACCCTGTTCATCGATGACTCCATTCAACATGTAATGGGAGCAAAACAACTAGGTATTCATTCGGTTCACCTAGACACCTCCAAAGAAAATGTAATTGAAAAATTAAGTTTTCTCCTGGCATAGCTCCACCAAGACTCCGTTTGTCGATTTTGGATGTAGGAATACAATCCGCTTGTTGTCTGCTCCGTCTTTGGGCTCAGAATTAATCAATTGATAACCTAATTTTGTTAGTCTATCAATTTCAGATTGAATGTCTTTTACTTCAAAGGCAAGATGATGAATGCCTTCACCCTTTTTATCGATAAACTTGGAAATCGGACTTTCTGAAGTTGTGCCTTCCAACAACTCCACTTTACTCTCCCCCACGCGGAAGAACGAGGTGCGGACACCTTCAGAATGAACTTCTTCCAGTTTATAGCTCTCCTGATCAAACAACTCAGAAAACAGTTTCGTTGATGATTTTAAATCTTTTACAGCGATACCGATGTGCTCCAGCTTCATATTTATTGTAAAAAAAACCCCCACTGTTGAAGTGAGGATTCAAATCTTTTGAATTCAGGTTTAGTTTTTACTAAACTCGTCGTTTGTATTATCATAATTAAGATAATACAGGCCCTTCTTCAAGGTTGTACAGTCAATCTTCTCCCCAAAACCTTTTTTAACGATGTTTCCAAACGAATCAAATATTTCGTACTTCGTTTTTTGCGTAAACGTGATCTCTTTTTTCACCTTCTTCGGGTAAAACTCAACCTCTTTCATTTCAGTATCGATAAATGTAGCGGCAGTCGACATTCTCGGCCTTCCTGTATAGTCCACCTGTTTCACTCTGAACTTATTCTCTCCTGAATGGGTAGTCACTTTAAACTTGTAATCTTGTTCGCCTGGAGTGCCATTCCCTTCAACTTCCCCTACTTTAATCCACTTGTTCCAGCGATATTGCTCAACTATGTAGGTAAGCTTTCCCGTTTCTTTGTTGGTCTTCCAATTCAGCACCTGATCATCACCAACATTAATGGAAATTGTTTCGAAAGTACTTTGTGGCTCAAGAACCTGTGGGTTAATGATTTTGGGCGTACAATCCAACTTGTGAAATATTTCTACTTCCAAGGGTTCTCCCACCTTCATTTGAAAATTGACAAAATCAATTTCAAATGCACTTGAGGCAATTTCATCGGTTGTTACATCACCGTTAACCGTCACTTTGGTAACACAAAATCCCACTCCAGAACTTCCAAAGGGATTTTGAACATAAATGTTTCTACCCTGATAATGACCCTGTAAGATAATGGACGTTTCTGACTGCGCTTTTGCGGTCGAAACCAATCCGAAAGCCACTACTAGTAGTAAGACAGATAGTTTGTTCATTTTTGTGCTTAAATTTAAAAGGATGCTAAGCCTAAGCAGGCGCAATATTACTCTCATTTTTCTACATATCAAAATAAATGAGAGAATTAATTACCCCATCATTTCAGGCAAAATCATTCCTATTACATCAACAACTTTCTTCGGTCTAATATAAATTATATTCTTTCAATTTAAATAAAATAGTGGGATAATTCTCCATTAATTTATTCTCGTATATTCGTAACTCCAATTTCATTTTAGAATAAACTAAAGAATTAAGGCAATCTATGGACGTTAGGGTTTGGATTTTATCTGTTGCTGTTTTGGCCTGTGCATGCAGTCAAGGCTCAAGTGAAGAATCGGGAAAAAGGGTAGCAAAGGGAGAAGCAGCTTATGGTGGAAACATTAAAACTGCCGAAACTGAAAAGTACTCCACGTTGTTTCCGGTCGAGATTGTTTCCATGAGCGCCGCGAGAATCGCCCAACAAATACACGAGGGATTGGTTAAGTTTAACACCGAAGACTTAAGTGCAATCGGTGCTATTGCAGAAAGTTGGGAAATTAGTGATGGTGGACGAGTATACACCTTTAAGCTAAGAGAAAATGTATACTTCCATGACAACGATTGTTTTGAGGGTGGAAAGGGAAGACAAGTAAAGGCAGACGACTTTGTATATTCTTTTGAATTACTTTGCGGAAATAACAAGAACAACAGCAATTACGACAACTTTTTTAAAGAAGAAGTGGTTGGTGCAAAGTTGTTTCATAACGGACAGGCAAAATCCATTGAAGGCATCAAAAAGCTGGATGATTTTACCCTTCAAATTTCATTGATCAATCCCAATCCTACATTTATTTATTCCCTAGCCAATCCCGCTTGTTCTGTTCTTGCTAAAGAAGCGTATGAAAAGTATGAGTCAGATTTAATGGTTGGCGCTGGTCCTTTCCGATTTTCCGGGGAAGATGAGAACTCCGGCACAGTTTATCTGACCTATCATCCGAAATACCATCTTCAGGATGAACAAGGGAACCGCTTTCCATATGCAGACTCACTTACTTTCAGTTTTTATGAAAACAAATTGGACGAATATGAGGCCTTTGCTGCGAAAAAACTGTCTTTTATTGATGGGATTCCTTCTTCAAAAGTAGCTGAGATCCTTCAAGAGAACATCAGCAACTTTGAAATGATGCCGCCCATGTATGAACTTACGATTGAGCCGGAGGCGCTAACCCAATATTATGAATTTAACATGTCCAAGCCTCCGTTTGACAATGTTTTGGTTAGAAAGGCATTTAATTATGCCATTAATCGACCTAAGATTATCGACAACGCACTAAATGGTCAGGGTATAGAAGCGAGATACGGACTAGTTCCGAAAATAAGAGCTTTCAGCGACTACCCTTTTGATTCGATTAACGGGTACAACTACAATCCTGAAAAAGCACAACAATTATTGGCCGAGGCAGGATATCCGCATGGCGAGGGATTCCCGACAATTTCTCTTGAAATCAATTCGGGCGGAAATGTAAATAATAAGGTCGCCGCTGAAATCGAAAGACAGCTAAAAACAGTGCTCAATGTCAATATTTCATGGAGCACCGTTTCGTTCAAACAAAAACTTGAGGACAGTAAGTATGGACGGGCTGACATGTTTAGATCTGCCTGGATCGCTGACTTTCCTTCTCCAGAGAACTTTTTAATGATCTGCTACGGCGCTAATGTTCCTGCATCTGCTGAAGCGCCTTCTTATCCAAATACAATGCGGTATGTGAACCCTGTTTTTGATTCATTGTTTGTTGCCGGGCTTCATACTGAAGACCGAGAAACTAAAATGAGTCTATTGGCTCAAGCAGAAAAAATCATGATGGAAGAGGCGCCTATGATGATGCTTTGGTACGGCGAGGACTACAAGATCATTCACTCGAACGTTCAGAATTATCACCACAATGCACTTAATTACATAGACTTTTCTCGAATTTATTTGAAGACTTTAACCGAAGAAGAGTTTAAGGCCCTTAAAGGCATTCAATAACTCACTCGAAGATTCGGATCGAATTTACTTCCCTAGTCAAACTAGGCTTCCTCTTTCGCTGACTTGAACGACTTTGCAGCACGTAACATGTCGTTTACCCTAGATAGTGAAAACGATCCGAAGTAATGACTTTGAATCGTAAAATATGTTCCTTCAATTTCTTTGATCAGACAAAAGTGATTGAATCCTCCTATCTCAGAATTATTTTTTCCATTCAAAGTGTAGATAATTTCATCGTCGTCTTCTGTGTTCACAACCAAATCGAACACCCCATTGTCTAAAATTAGGCGCTCTTTTATCTTTTCAATTGTTTTCACTTCTTTGCCCCAATCGTCTATCGTAAGGTGAAACTTGTCATTTAATTTTACGTGCCACGTTACCTCTTCTTTGTGTTCAATCATTGGACGCTCTCCAATTGTTTTTATCGGTAACATCATTTGATATGGCAAATCGACCTGGTCTATTGTAAAATCACACATAGTCATATCGGAATAGTCCAGTTCGTCAACTTCGCTTTCCATAACTGTTGGGCTTTCTTCCTGATCATCATTCGTTTTTGGTTCTTCAGAACCACATGAGACAATAGCTGCCAAGAAAGCAGTAGTAAATAATAGTTTTATTTGGTTCATGTTCATCTTCTTCAAATTAAGTTTTCTAAAATAGCATATTTAATTAAATCTCTTAATGTCAACCTTCGGATTCAGTTGTCCGCCGTAAAGAATATGGCCTACAAACTGCTTTGCAAAGTATGGTGCGAGCATTACCCCTTTGGTTCCCAACCCGTTAAAGATTCCTAATGTCCTGTAATCTGGATGCACACCAATTAACGGTCTTCTGTCTGCAACGGTAGGTCGTAAACCTGCAGTATGGTCGATTATGCTATAAGGCCCCTTATAAAAGGAGGCTAGTTTATCCTCGATTTTCTTTTTTCCGTCCGCGGTTGGGGCTAATGTATGGTCTGTCCAGTCGTAGGTTGAACCCACGAGGTATTCGTCATTGCCGGCAGGCATAATAAAGAAACCTCGATTCAGAAGTTCATCCGAATCAATTTTTTCAGCTCTGATTCTGAGTAGCTCCCCTTTGGTCTTTTGAAGGGGAAGCCAATCGAACCACTCCGAAGATACTCCCAAGTGACCCTGACACAATATGATTTGGTCGAATCGAATTTGATCGTATGTGTTTTCAGATAAGTTTAACTTATTGGAATCAAACTGATCCTCGATAATCATCTTATGTTCGATCAAATATTCCCGATACCATTTCAACACATTAGTTAATACCACTCTACTGCAATTGGTAACCCTGCCAAAGCCAAAATCATTTTCAAGAAGTTTGTTTCGGTGTATTTCTCGCGCTGGCTCAATGTATTCGTTGTCGAGAGATTTTTGATCCCAAAATTTGCGGTATTCATCACTTCCACAAAATTTCAAAATTTCATAGGTCAAGAAGAAATTCTGACCTAGCTTTTTCTCTAGATATTCGTAAAAGGATTTAGCAACAGGCAAGAGTTCATCGGCCATCCAGCTTTTTTTGATTCGCTTAAAGGCCATTGGATTGATCATTCCCGCTGCCACTTTTGAAGATGCTTGTTCGTGACCCTGATCAATAAATAAAACCGACTTGCCTTCCCGGATGAATGTTTCTCCTAAAACGGTGCCTGCAATACCCTGACCGACTATTAGAATATCAGTTTCCATCAATCATTTCAACATCCGTTATTTCAATGTCTTGAATATCCTGAAAGCATAGACCAATACCAATAAATATCAGTATTGCGCCAACGACTACGCTAACGGTTGCAATATTTTTCGGGGTGAGCTTTTTCTTTAGCTTGCTTGCAAAGTAGATCTTCAGCAGATCGATTAGAAACATCGTTCCCAGACAGATTACAAAAAATATCACAACATTGACCCCCTGAATATTGTGACCTTTTACTTGGTAAGTACAAACAAACAACCAATAAGCGAGTACTGCAGGATTCATCGCATTCAAAGCGATTCCTTTTGAAATTAAACCAAATGCGTTTGGTCTTTTTAGCTGTTTCAAATCTATATTCTGATTAACCTGGGGGGATTTTTTACTTATGATCGTGTACAAACCATACACAATTATAACGCCTGCACCTACAAACTTTAAAAACTCATACTTTTCAAGCCAGACCATAATCCTTTCTGCACTGAAATAGGCAAGAAACAAGTACAATACATCTGCCAGCAATACGCCAACATCCACAAAGATTGCGTCTCTCATCCCCCTTCTAATGCTTGTTTCGATCAGCACAAAGAAAACAGGTCCAATCAGGACGCTTAAAAAAAGGCCGAGGAGTATACCGCTTTTTATTGTTTGGAAATCCACTAGTGCTGTTGAAAGCTTAAAATTACGCTTTCCTTAGTTAATGTGAAATAAAAAAGCCTTCTTCTCCCGAAAAAGGCTTTAAATGGCAATAAAGTGTGTTTAGAGAATTGCTCCCGCAATTATTTCGATCTCATAGTAACCAATTGCAATTGAATCTTGTTTATTTCGCAAAGCGTTTGTATGTATTCTGTCACAGCCCCCATGTTCATTAGTTTCGTGGCTTTGGATTTGAGTGTGTCTAATTTATTTTTTAGGTCAATCATGGTTCAGTTTTTTAGGTACACTATCTATTAAACAAACCTCATGCCAAAATGTTGGCCTTTGGACTTTTTTCAATGTGTTCAACGTCGTTTCTGTTCCAATTCTTGCCGTATCTTTGCTCACATGGTAAAAGTGATCAACCGTTTAATATTTATCCTAATTACCCTTTCGAGTGTCTATTCTTTCTATGTGCATAACGACATCGATCAACGTGTTCCTTTTGTTCAAATCACCATCCATATAGTAACCGGAATAATGATTCTCCTATTTCTAGTCAAATTCAATTACAAATGGCAGTCGAGGTTGTTTGTAAAAAGGCGCCAAGACAAAATCCTTTATGTCGAACCGGTTTCCAAAAGCTTACAAAACAAGGTACTTCTTTTTGAAACTCTAGACCTTTTTACATATGCTGCGGTAGCTGTTTTGCACTTTGTCTATCCCTACCCCGGGGGGTTATTGGGTAGTGTGTTAGCAGCAGGCGTTTTGGAGGGCTCCATTTATATACTAATTAATTATCGCTCACTCGCGATCGCTATTACTTCGAATTCCATTATCCTTGCAACGAATCGCCCTAACATTGTCCGATTGAGCAGGCTGAAGGCAATTTTGAATAAAAGTGGGGGCTATGTGTTCCAGCATAAGGATGGTCGGGTAGATCGGATCGAAGGTACTTGGGTGTCAGACGCTTCAAGAGATCGATTTAACGAAGTGCTCAGGGGCATTTCTGTTCAAGAAGGTTTTTACTTAGACGACTTCAATTCGAAAAGCTAATTGAATAAACGATTGACTCCATTTCTTTTAAAAAATCTCTTTTTTTAAGCTGCGGAGCATAGCAATAACCCTCAACTGTAACTAGTCTGTTTCTATTCTCATCATAGGTCGTGAGACTAATAAAAGGCCCGCCCATAAACCCATTGTGCATGGTAAACTGACCTCTCATTTCAACTGCATAGTTTCCCAACAAATTGATCTCTTTGTAGTCCGGTAATTTCCCTTCCATTTTTAGCGTTTTCAAGTACTGACCTGCCCTTGAGCCAGGCACCTGTTTTTTCAGCACCGAATCTCTTTTTGATATGAGGTGCTTATATGTGAACGCACTATCATCTACATAGGGGTACGAATAGATAAAAATACCCTGATGCAACACGCCCGTACCATCCGGACTTTTTCCTTTTGCTTCTAACCAGGCAAAACTCTCTGCAGAATCAATAACTGTTTTGTGCAGTGATAGTCTTTTGGGAATAACTAAGTCCAGATTCAAAGCCTCACTCAATTTTTTTTGTGCTGTAAGGTTGGTCCTTTTTCGGAATTTAACCAGCGCCCTTTCTCTTTCTTTTAGATCTATCTCTTCAAGAACCCCGGGAAGCTCCTTTCTGATCAGTGCAAGCATGTCAGAAACGTTAGGACCTTTAAACTCATACAGCAGCTGGTTTTTTGCCCATCTGCTTCCTTTTCTGATAATTGCTGCTTTTTTGTTTTCGTTTCTTTGGTCAACCACCAGCTTGATTATATTTCTATGGGTCAGACGAGCCTTGTTCATATCATCAGACTGGAACTGATAAACGGTAAACCGTTTTTCGGGCTGAGGAAGGTTTTTTGTGCGCTCCTCCAGGTGTTCCAAAACAAAGGCACCCACTGTGTCTTTCCAGATTACATTATCGCAAAAAACATAAACTTCATTTGGTTGTCCTGAATATTCCGGAAGCATATCATCCAATTTCAGTTCTTCTCCACAGCTCTGAAACAAAAATGTCGTCACAGCCATAAAGACCAACAACATAGATGTTCTTTTTCCTGCCAGTTTTTTCTCCGTCATTTTGGTATCCTAATTTTTGTTCCTGTTTTCAATTTCTTAAAGTTCAGATGGCTGTTTTCCGATTTTAAATCGTCCATTGTAACACCATCATAACGTTGTGCAACGTCCCATAGTGTGTCGCCTTTCCTTATCGTGTAATATATAAACCCTTCTCGCTCATTATTTTTTTCCTCTCCTTTGGTTCTCTTCGGACTACTATCTGTGGGTAAAGATGAAGATCGCTTACTTTTTGCATAAATCGAATCTTTATTACTTTCAAACAACCCAATATAGACAATTGGCATGACCAGTGGCCTGTCTTCCTCAGTATCAGGGACCAACAATTTTGGGTAAGCAGGATTCAAATATTCCAGCTCTTTGATCGAGACTTTCAGGTACTTTTCCACAACGCTAAACTTCACTCGTTGATTGATCCAAACCGTGTCGATCTCAAAATTTCTTCTCGAAGGTTCAATTGGATAAATGTTATGTTCTCGATGGTATTTCATGGCATATGCACAACCCAATAATGCGGGAACATAATTTTGTGTCTCTCTAGGTAAATACTGAATGATTTCCCAAAAATTAGTTTTTCCATTACTTCTTCGAATAGCTTTGTTCACATTCCCGGCCCCAGAGTTGTATGAAGCGATCGCCAAATGCCAATCCTTGTAAATATTGTAAGCATCTTTCAAGTATTTGCATGCCGCTTCTGTAGATTGATACAACTCTCTCCTCTCGTCTATATAATAGGAAACTTCCAACCCCATTTGTTTTGCAGTACCGGGCATAAATTGCCACAGTCCTGCTGCCCCCATTGGAGAAGTGGCCTTTGCATTAAGTGCAGATTCAATAATCGGCAAATATTTCAATTCCTCAGGCATTTGATTCTTTATCAGCAGCTCTTCAAAAACGGGAAAATAGAGTTCCGCTAAACCCAACATTCTGGAGGTCAGCCTTCTCTTCTTCTCAGCATAGAGCCTTGCGAATGCAATCGTTCTTTTGTCAGGGGAAAATGAAATTGGAGACATTTCACTCATGCGGATTAGCCTTTCCACAATTATGGAGTCCGGAACCACAGGAATTTCATTGGGTTGAAAGTTGAACGTGTTTAGCTGTAAGGTGTCTGTTGTAAAGTCTTCTTTTTCAAAATAATACGCTAAAAATGTGCTGTCTAATCTTCTTGAAATGGGGTCGTCTAGCTCGATCGTTACGGAGTCCTGCGCGATGGTATCCTGATTACTTAGCTGACAAAAGCCGCTGATCGACGTAAACATCAAAACCGACGCAGCGCAACGTTTCATCTTTTAATTGTTGGAAATCGTTTTTGCAAACGCCAGCATTGGACCCTCCTGAAACTCCGCTGCCATTACCTGAAAACCAAATGGTAAACCATTGGAGTGAATTCCTGCAGGAACACTGATGGCCGGCACACCTGCCAAGTTCGCCTGAACTGTGAAAATATCCTGAAGGTACATGGTAATTGGATCGTCGATGTTCTCCCCTATCTTGAAGGCCGTCGTCGGGCAAGTTGGTGTCAAAATAAAATCGAAATTCTGAAATATTTCTCTTGTACGATCCCTCAATATTCTTCTAATTTTCTGCGCTTTTGAATAATAGGCATCGTAATATCCTGCACTGAGCACGAAAGTTCCCAGCATAATTCTTCTCTGCACCTCTTCCCCAAAACCTTCTGATCTGGAAAGCACATAGGTTCCTTCAATATCGGTAGCTTCAGCTGATCTATGACCAAAATGAACCCCATCAAATCTGGCAAGGTTGGAGGATGCTTCGGCTGTTGTCAAGACATAATAGGCTGGAATCAAATAGTCCAAGAAAGGATAATCAACCGGTTCAATCTCGTGCCCTTTCGCCCTCAAGCCATCTAATTTTTCATGGAATCGCTCCTTAATTTCCGGGTCTAGCCCCTCCGATTCAATACACTGTCGGATGTAAGCAATCTTTTTTGGTTTATTTTCCTCCAGCTGGTCTGCATACTTCTCCACCGGTCTTTTTGAAGCCGTTGTGTCATAGTCATCCTGACCAGAAACCACTTGAAGTAATAATGCCGCATCTTCCACATTATTGGTAAAGGGGCCAATTTGATCAAACGATGATGCATAGGCGATTAAACCGTGCCTAGACACCCTGCCGTATGTCGGTTTTACTCCAACGATTCCACAAAACGAGGCCGGCTGACGAATTGACCCTCCAGTGTCCGATCCAAATGAGGCCAGGCATAGTCCTGCCTGCACAGCGACGGCAGATCCGCCTGAAGATCCGCCCGGAACATATTCTGGATTGGCTGCATTCTGAACATGCCCAAATGCAGAGTTTTCATTGGAGCTGCCCATTGCAAATTCATCGCAATTCAATCTGCCTATCACAATTGCATCTTCCTCTAGAATTCTGGTCGTGATGGTTGCGTCAAAAATCGATTCGTAATCCTTGAGAATTTTTGATGCCGCAGAAACTCTGTGATCCTTGTAGCAGATATTGTCTTTTAATCCAATAACTGCGCCGGCGAGCACACCCATTGTTCCCTTTTTGAGTTTTTCGTCTACCTCAGCGGCCTTTGCGAGAGCTGAAGCTTGAAACACTTCAAGAAATGCATTCAGGTGTTTGTTCTTCTCAATTTTTTCGATGTAGTGTTCAACCAGTTGAACACATGTAATCAACCCTGATTTTAAATCCGTCTGGACCTCTTTTAGGGATCGATAATCTTTCAATTTTGGATCTACTTTTTTTCCACTTCATCCGAAGAAGTGTCGTTCGACTTGTTCTCGTTAGAAGCGTCTTTGAATTCCTTTACTCCTTTGCCAAGCCCTTTCATCATTTCCGGAATTTTCTTTCCTCCGAACAATAGTAATACAATCACGAGAATCAGGACAAATCCCCATATTCCCATTTTATTCACAAATAAAAGATCTAACATCATGTTGTGTTTTTCTTGCGCCGCAACTCGGCCCGTTGATTACTCTGCAAAGGTAAAGAAAAACAGACGCGATAGGGCATAAGTTTGTATTATACTTATTTTGTTCACCATCCCTCAAAACCAACGCTTTGTGTCTCTTATCCAAAGCTAGCGGCCATAAAGCCAATATTCAGGGTTTTGCTTGGACATGGTGCCTTCAGAAT
>MDSW01185166.1_pt1 | contig 14985 bp, 14 predicted proteins | sample 811171 | NCBI WGS metagenome assembly MDSW01 (sample SAMN05326641, study PRJNA326480) | marine metagenome | isolation source: seawater | place: Atlantic Ocean: North West | collected 2012 | reverse complement strand
AGCAGCCTGCCCGTCGCAGGCACAAGTCTTCCAGGCCCCGCAAACAGGAAAAAGAAGCCAAGGAGCCGGCCCCCAAGGTTGCCCGCAAACCCTCCCGCAAGGGGCAGGAGATCAAGCCGACGGTCCGGCATCTCGCGGATCTCAAGGGCAAAAGGCCCATCGTCGGGTTGACGGCCTATGATGCGATCATGGGCGGGTTGGTTTCCGATGCCGGGGTCGATTTCATCCTTGTGGGAGACTCGGTCGGCACGACCCTGCTAGGGCACGAAACCACCATTCCCGTTACCATGGAGGACATGGTCCGGCATACGGCCGCAGTCCGAAGGTCGAGTCCCCAGTGCCTGCTGGTGGCCGACTTGCCCTTTGCCGAGGCCAGTATGTCCTTCGACCGCTTTCTTGATTCGGCCCGCCGCCTCATGCAGGAGGGTGGGGCGGATGCGATCAAGGTGGAGGGGGGAAGGGATTTGGCCGACGAGGTCGAGAAACTGGTTGCCACGGGAATCCCGGTTCTAGGCCATATCGGGCTTTTGCCCCAGACGGTAAAGGCCATCGGGGGATACCGGAAGTTCGGCGCCGACCGGGAAGAGGCGGAGAGACTCTACACGGATGCAATCAGCTTGGAGGAAGCGGGTTGTTTTGCAATCATCGCCGAGATGGTGGAGGAAGAGGTTACGACCGAATTGGCAGGCCAGCTCATCCCTCCCCTGATAGGGATTGGAAGCGGGCAGGGATGCGACGGCCAGATCCTCGTAACCCCGGACCTGCTGGGCATGACGCCCGGTCCCGTCCCCTCCTTCGTCCGCCCCTACGCGAACTTGTCCGAGGAAATCTCTTCCGCCTTGGGGAGATACGTCCGCGACGTCAGGGAAAGAAAGAGGTAGCCGGCCATGAATTTTTGCATCTTGGGAGCAGGGGCCTGGGGTACCGCGGTAGCGGTCTATTTGTCGAGGGTCGGGCATACCGTTACCTTGGCCCCGAGACGGATGGAGCATGCCCTTGCCCTTTCCTCCGAGAGGGAGAACAAGGACTACCTCCCGGGAATACCCTTCGATCCCGACATGCAGGTCGGCTGCTCCCTCCGCCCGCTCCTCATGGAAAGCGACTACATCTTCCTGGCCTGTCCTTCCCATGCCCTTCGCGAGACCTGCAGGAAGGTCAAGGAGCACCGTTCGGACTCCTGGAATCTACGCGGGGCCATTGCCCTGTGCAAGGGGCTTGAGCCGGGATCCAATCTCTTCGCCCATGAGGTCATCCAGGAGGAACTGGGCCGTGATCTCGGCTCCGGTTACCTGACCGGGCCCAGTCACGCCCACGACGTGGCCCAAGGAAAGCCGGCGGCCATGGTCCTGGCAATGGATCGCCCGGAGGACCAGTTGATCGAGCTTCAGCATGGGCTCAGCTCGGAGAGCATGCGCATCTACCGCTCCGAGGACCGCATTGGGGTAGGGCTGGGAAGTTGCCTGAAGAACGTCTACGCGATCGCGACGGGTCTATCGGATGGCCTTGGCCTCGGTGACAACGCCCGGGCCGCTCTGCTTACCAGGAGCATGAATGAAATGATCTCTCTCGGTGTCGCCTTGGGAGGAGAGAGCGAAACCTTCTTCGGCTTGAGCGGGTTCGGGGACCTCATCGCAACATGCATGGGGGAATGGAGCCGCAACCGTACTTTCGGTCTGGCCTTGTCGAAGGGTAAGAATCCCGAGGAGGTGGTTCGGGCGCAAAAGACGGTGGTGGAAGGTTTTGGGGCTACCGCCTGCTTTTTCGAAAAATGCCGAGACTGCGGGGTGGATATGCCCATCCTCGCCGAAACCCATGCCATTCTCCACCAGGGCAAGGAGCCTTCAAAGGCGATCCGCGACCTCATGAATCGCGACCTCAAGGCCGAGTCGCAGGTACAATAACCGATTGCCATTTTCGGCTTCCCATGTCATCATGACCGCGTGAATACGGCTGATAGACCAAAGTTGGAAGCCCCTGGGCGGGCATCGGAGATTCTTCTCCATTCCTGCTGCGCTCCTTGCGAGGGCGAGGTTCTGGAGACCTTGCTCGAGTCTTCCATCCGCCCGACCGTATTTTTCTACAACCCGAACATCCACCCCAAGCGCGAATACGAACTGCGCAAGAGCGAGGACAAGAGGTTTTGCGACCGCGTTGGGGTTGAGCACGTGGATGCGGACTACGACGTCCGCAACTGGTTCGAGCGGGTCAAGGGGCTTGAATGGGAGCCCGAGCGGGGAGCCCGCTGTACGGTTTGCTTCGACATGAGGTTCGAGAGGACAGCGCTCTATGCCCATGAGAACGGCTTTAGCGTCTTCTCCAGCAGTCTGGGGATCTCCCGCTGGAAAAATATGGAACAAATCAACGGTTGTGGGGAACGAGCCGCCGCCCGCTACGAATCCCTCGTCTACTGGACCTACAACTGGCGCAAGTCGGGAGGCTCCCAGCGCATGATCGAGATTTCCAAGAGGGAAAAATTCTACCAGCAGGAATACTGCGGCTGCGTCTACTCACTAAGGGATACCAACAAGTGGCGCACGGCAAAGGGAAGGGGAAAGGTCTCCATTGGGAAGAATTTCTACGAATAGCCTTTCCCTATGCAAGCGTCTGTCCCCAACCCATTCACCTTTTAATTTTCATGTCAGAATCTTCCATCTGGAACTCGCTTCTTGAGGAAGCCCGCTCGGTTGCCTCGAAGGAGCGCATTCTTTCCAACGTGCTGACCGAATACCTGCTGGAGCGCGATTCGCTTGGCGACGCCCTGAGCTGGCGGCTTTCCTCCCGCTTGGCCAAGGGCTCGGTGTCCGAGCTCGAACTGAGGGAGCTTTTTCAGGATTGCTTCTCCCACTCGGAGGATGCCCTCGCTGCGGTGGAGCGCGACCTACTGGCGGTCAAGGAGAGGGATCCCGCCTGCAACGACTTTCTCAGTCCCTTCCTTTACTTCAAGGGATTTCAGGCCTTGTCCGCCTATCGTTCAGCCCATTACCTCTGGAAGGCTGGAAGGCGTGATCTGGCCCTCTACCTGCAGAGCCTCATTGCGGTGGTCTACTCGGTCGACATCCATCCTGCGGCGGTCATAGGAAAGGGCATACTGCTCGACCACGCCACCGGGTTCGTGGCGGGTGAGACCACGGTTATCGATGACGACGTTTCCATCCTTCACGAGGTTACCCTCGGGGGGACGGGCAAGGCCCGGGGTGACCGACACCCCAAGATTCGTTCCGGAGTCCTGATCGGGGCGGGGGCCAAGATTCTCGGGAACGTAGTGGTCGGCGAGGGAGCGCGGGTAGGCGCAAGCAGCGTCGTTTTGGCCGACGTTCCTCCCCACGTCTCGGTCGCCGGGGTTCCCTCGAGAGTAATCGGAGAAGTGAAGGAGAGAGCACCTTCCCTCGCCATGGATCACTCCCTCGAGAACCTCAAGGAGTACGAGGCCGGGGGGGGTATTTGATTCGCTTGCTTGGGCTCGAGTTGCCTGAAGTTGACGAACTCCTCCTTTTGTCATAGGAACCGACCATGCATTCAAAACCTTCCAAAACCTCCCCAGAGAAGAAAGAGGAACCGGACCGGAAGGATCCGGCCGGCTCTTCCCGCAAAACCACTGCTGGAAAGGAATCGAAATCCCGTAAGCCGAAGAAACCGGTAGAGGATCTCGAGGTTAAGGACGCCCAGCTCATCTTTCAAACGGTTTGGCATGAACTCGAGCAGGAAGTGGGCTCGGAGAACCTGCGTTTTCCTGCCGAGATCTTCTGGTTGAACGGTTCCCCGGGCGCAGGGAAGGGGACCCAGACTACATTCATCATGGAGTTCCGGGACTTGACCGAGAAACCCATCATTGTGAGCGAGTTGCTCAATTCCCCCGAGGCACGCAAGAAGATGGACGCCGGCATGCTCGCCGGTGATCGCGAGGTCACCAAATTGGTCCTTAGCTCCCTACTCGATCCCGAGTACGAGAGCGGTGCGATCGTAGATGGTTTTCCAAGGACCAAGACCCAAGTGGAGTGCCTGAAGCTCTTTCACGGGAGGCTGAACGAGTTGCGGAGCAAATACCTCGGGACCCTTCAGGAAACCCAGTTCCCCAAGCCCCGGTTTCACATCATCATGCTTTTTATCGACGAGGAGGAAAGCGTCAGGAGGCAACTTTTGCGCGGGCAGCGTACCCTCGAGCACAATACCGAGGTCGATGCATCGGGGGTGGGCGAGAAGATCGAACCCCGCAAGACCGACCTCGACGAGGCTGCCGCCCACCGTCGCTACAAGACCTTCAAGGAATCGACCTATGATTCGCTGACCACCCTGCGGGAAGTCTTTCACTACCATTTCATCAACGCCCACGGTACCGTCATCGAGGTCCAGCAAAGGATTATTTCCGAGCTCAAGTACCAGAGCTCGCTTGAGCTCGACGAGGCCACCTACGATAGGATTTCCTCGATCCCGCTCGCCCAGACGCTTTCCCTGCACGCTCGTCAGATGCTCGTTCACCGGCTCGACTCCTACGAGAAGTTCCACTCGGAGCTCTTCGAGCAAGTGGTCGGGCTGATCAAGAGCAAGTTCATTCCCATCGTTGAGAAGCACTCCATTTCCGGTCTCGCGTACATCAATTCGGAGGAAGCCGTTTTCGACGACCCTCTCGCTGTCGCCATGCTCATCGACGTCTTTAACGAGAGGGGTTTCACCGCCGTGGTGGATATCCGAAAGATGGAGGTTCCCTCCCGCATTGACCCGAAGTCCTACGAGATCATCAACCGGTTCAAGAAGGTCTACCGGGTGCGGATCAACTTTCCCGGCTCGAAAATCAGACGAGGGTTGTAAGCTCCCCCGCTTTTCGATAGATTTCACCCTTTATGGATTCCCGTTACCATTCTCTTGCCAAGAACCTCGTCACTCACTCCACCGAGCTGAAGGAAGGGGAGAAAACCCTTATTCACGCCTTCGACGTTCCCGAGGACATGACCTTGGCCCTCGTCCGGGCAGTCAGGGACAGGGGAGCGATTCCCTTCGTCCAGTTGGAGAACAGCCGGATCGGGAGGGAATCAATCCTGGGTGGAATCGAGGAACAGTTCGAGACCACCCTTGCCTGGGAGATGGAGCGTATGAAGGCCATGGACGCCTATATCGCCCTGCGTGGTTCCCTCAACGTCTTCGAGAATTCCGATTTGCCCCAGGAGAACATGAAGAAGGCCCTCAAAATTCTCAAGCCGGTGCTCGATTGGAGGGTCAACAAAACCAAGTGGTGCGTTTTGCGCTGGCCGACTCCCTCCATGGCCCAACAGGCTAAAATGAGCACCGAAGCCTTCCGTGATTTCTTCTTCGATGCCTGTTGCATGGATTACTCGAGGATGGTCCCGGGCATGTCCGCCCTGGAAAAGAGGATGCGTGAGGCCGATGAGGTCAAGATCAAGGGTCCCGGCACGGACTTGGCTTTTTCCCTCAAGGGGATAGACGCGGTGGCTTGCGGGGGAACCCATAACATCCCCGACGGCGAAGTCTTTTCCTGTCCCGTGCGGGATAGCGTGGAGGGAACCCTCACCTATAACGCGGACACCATCTATCAGGGCATTTCCTTCTCCGACGTGAGATTGGTCTTCAAGAAAGGAAAAATTGTGGAGGCGACCGCGTCCTCCAATGAGGAAAAGCTTAACGAAATCCTCGATTCCGACGAGGGGGCCCGCTTCATAGGGGAGTTCGCGATCGCATTCAACCCCATCATTCGGGAGCCCATGCTTGACATCCTCTTTGACGAGAAAATAGCAGGCTCCTTTCATTTTACGCCCGGACAGGCTTATGAACAGGCGGACAACGGAAACCAGTCGCAGGTACACTGGGATATGGTGAGCATCCAGAGGTCCGACTATGGTGGAGGTGAAATTTGGTTCGACGGTGAACTGATCCGCAAGGACGGTGAGTTTCAGCCCGACGACTTGACCAAACTAAACCCCGATTACCTGCTCGAGGCATCCTAAAGGCTGGAGATGGACGAGTCGGCGACCCGTGACTTCATAGCCTCGTTGCCAAAGACCGAGACCCATTTGCACGTCGAGGGAGCGCTCCCATGGGAATTGCTCGAGCAGAAGCATCCCCGCAAGTACTCGAGCCAACCCTCCTTCCGTGGTCCGGACTTCCGTTACGAAAGCTTCGAGCAATTCGAGTCGATCCTGATCGAGCACGCACTCGACTGGTTTGATTCCCCCGAAAGCTATTTCGAGGCTGCACAAGTCATTTTTGCGAGGCACCTGGAGCAAAACGTCAAGTACGTCGAGACCAGTTTTCATGCAGGGATGATGGAGTTTCTCAAGATTCCCGGCAGAGAGATTCTCTCTGCCATCCTCTCGGCCGTTCCCCCTGGTTTGGAAGTCCGTGTTTTCCTCGGAATCAGCAGGAATGCCTACACCCCTTTCCTGGGTCCTTTGCTGGAGGAAGCCATCGAGAAGTGGGATGATCTCGCGGGGATCGATCTGCATGGGCTGGAAACTCTTCCCCTCGAGTCCTGGACTGAGCCATTTTGGGAAAAGGCATCCTCCCTGGGGAAGATCCTGAAGGCCCACGCGGGCGAGTTCGGTCCTGCCGCAAACGTGGAGCATGCGGTGGACCGCATGGGAGTCCGCCGGATCCAACACGGGGTGCTTGCCCGGGAGAGCGAAGGCGTCATGCGGGTTTTGGCTGAGGAGGGCGTCACCTTGGACCTGTGCCCGATCAGTAATTACAAGCTGAGGGTGGTGGACGAGATGGAGAACCATCCCATCCGCCTCTTCATGGAAAAGGGAATCAACTGCACCGTCAGTACGGATGATCCACTCTCCTTCAACAACGATCTTAACCAGGAGTATCAGTCCTTGGTCGATCACCTGGGCTTCTCCCCGGAAGAACTCGGTCAATTGGCCATGAACGGGTTCTCGGTAGCGGATCTCGATGCATCCCTCAAGGATTCCTTTGGGGAGGAAATCCAGGCTATCGTCCATGCGAGTTCGATAGATGCCTGATATCCCTTTCTCGTGTCCGGAAGGTCCGCCCGAAAGAGCGGACAAGGTGCTTGCAACTGCTTTTCCCGGAAGCAGCAGAGCTCAGATTCAGCGAGCAATGGAAGCGGGAAGAATCAGGCGTGAGGACGGGTCTGGTCTAGCCCCCAAGAGCAGGCTGTCTCCCGGTGACCGTTTACTAGTGGACTTGTCGCATCCTCAGGTTAAGCCACTTCGTCCGGTGCCGATTCCCCTGGAAATCCTTTTTGAGGATCCCGACCTGCTGGTGGTGGACAAGGCCGCGGGAATGGTCGTTCATCCCGGGGACGGGACGAGGGAGGATACGCTGGTCCATGCCCTACTGCACCATTGCGGGGGAGAGGTTTGTCCGGTGGGAGCACCCGACCGACCAGGTATCGTTCACCGCTTGGACAAGGATACGAGCGGGGTCATGGTGGTCGCAAAGTCGGAAAGGGCTCATCGCTCGCTGGTCGATCAATTCTCGGAGAGGAAGACCGGGAAGGTCTACCTTGCCCTGGTGGCGGGTCATCCCAAGAAAAAGGAAGGCGAAATAGCCTTGCCCATCGGCCGGCATCCCAAAGTGCGCGTGAAGATGGCAGTGGCGGAAAAGGGAGGGAAGCCCGCCCATACCGATTGGAAGTTACTTGCCCGCTTCCGGGAGGGGTTCGCTTTGGTCGAGTGCTCCATCCGTACCGGGCGAACCCATCAGATTCGGGTTCACATGTCCTCTCTCAATCATCCCCTTGCCGGTGACGCGACCTATGGCTACAAGTCCTCTAAAAACGATGGCTTTTCCTTCCCCCGGGTCATGCTGCACGCAAAAAAGCTGCGCATTCTTCACCCCGGGACGGAGGAGGAGTTATCCTTCGAGGCCCCCTTGCCGGAGGATTATCAGGTTGTCCTTGATGGGTTGAATCCGCTTTGAGCAGCTGTCCGTTCCCGATTCAAACGGTCAGAGATTCGGTAATCAGACGGAAAGCCTCGTCTACCCCGTCCACCTTTTTGAAAAGATCGAGGTCGGATGGAGAAATTACTCCCCACTCCACGAATTGCTCGAAATTGATCAGTCCATCCCAGAAGTCGCAACCGTAGAGAAACACGGGCAGGCGCTTGTCCAGTTTCTTGGTCTGGACGAGGGTAAGGGTCTCGAAAAGCTCGTCCATGGTACCGAATCCTCCCGGGAAAACCACGATCGCCTTTGCATGGTAGAGAAAGTAGAATTTCCGGATAAAGAAGTAATGGAACTCGAAGGATAGCTCGGGGGTCGCATAGGAGTTGACCCCCTGCTCGAAGGGCAGGCTTATCCCAAGGGCCACGGATTTGCCGTTGGCTTGGCTTGCCCCCCGGTTGGCCGCTTCCATCATACCGGGTCCTCCGCCTGAGCAAATGAGGTATTTGTCCCCGGGCTGCTCTTTTTTCTCCGACCATGCCGTCAGTTTCTCGGATAGTTCAACCGCCTCGTCGTAGTAGCGGGAAAGCTTGATCGTCCTTTCCTTTTTCAGGATCTCGGCTCGTTCTTCCTCACTCCTCTGGTCCGGGTCGGGGGAGACGCTTTCCAGGAATTCATCGAGGTCCTTGCGGGCCTCGCTCGAGTCTCCGGACCGTGCCGAACCGAAGATTACGATGGTATTCTCGACTTGGTTTTCCCTGAGCCGGACGTCGGGTTCGATCAGTTCGCATTGTACGCGGATGGGGCGGGCATCCGGGCTGTTTAGGAAATCTGCGTCGGCATAGGCTTTGGAAGGATTGTTTTTCATGGCGGCATCCTTGTCTCTCGCGGGGAAAATGAAAAGACCAATCGGCAAGCCGAAAAAAGAGCGGATTTGACTAAAGTTTGCCCTTGGGGAACCGATTATCCTTCCTAGCTGCACGGATGCAGCCCTAGTTTATCGAGGTTCGGTCCACAGGAGGTAGATCAGAATCACAGCCGCAAACCGGTGCCTTTCGGCGCCAAGCAAAAGTAAGTTGTGATTTTTATTGAGAATTACCTAGAAGACGAATCATCGAACGACCAGAATGAGCATCCTTGTCCGGGAACGAATGACTCGGACGTCCTTATAGAGTTTCCGGCAGATCAGAGCGAGGCCGGGTGCTCGAGAGAGGAGCTCGGCAAATGGGTGGACAAACTCATGGCCATGCCCGAGCAGACCAAAGCCACGGACCATCTCGCCTTTCCGGCAGAAGATCCTCTGCTCGTGGTTGCGGAGAGGATACTTGGCGAGGAGCCCAGTTGAATCAAACCTTTCTCTTAGGGTAATCGAAGTCGCGAAGACGACAGGACGCGGGCTCGATTTCGCTCCATTGTTCCCTTTCCATCTCGAGGATTACGATTCCGCAGGTAGGGACGTTGGGGATGTCGAGCGAGGCGAGAACGTTGGAAAGATAGGTGATGGTCGGGTTATGGAAGACCAAGGCCACGGAGTCGGTTTGAGAGGAGACCTCGGAAAGAACGTCCAAGGCGGAGGATGCGGAGTTTTCATAGAGCCTTTCATCCACCACGACTTCACGGTCCTTGCACCAGTGTTCCGCCATGAATTGAGCGGTCTCACGGGTACGAAGGGCGGGGGAGCAGAAGACAGCCTCGGGTGGGGACCAGTTTTGGCTCATTCTCTTAGCCATCATGGGGGCGTTTTCCTTACCTCTTCGGTTAAGCGGACGATCGAGGTCACTTAGGTCGGGGTCGTTCCAAGACGACTTTGCGTGGCGGATGAGGAATAGCTTTTTCATGGGCTCGATGGCTTTGAGTATGATCTTTTTCTGTTTACCTGCAAGGTTTCTGCGGTAAGTATGTACTCTCATGAAGATTGACTTTCCGTTGATGCTTCTAGCCTTGCTCTTGCTTGGTTCATGTTCCGACCAGGGAGAGGAAACGGAACTTCCTGCACCCGAACCGTTGGAAGATCCCTCGTCTCGCACGGTTGCCCGGGAAGAAGAGGTTTTTCAGGAGGGAGCATCCGATTTCATCTCCGATGATCGCAGCTTGGGGGAGATCATGGAGGACTTCGGCAGCTCCATCGATACTTACCCTACCGTCGACCAGCAAGAGACCATCATGAAGAAAAACGGTCGACTCTACCGGAGGGGACTAGAGGACGAGCCTTTCACCGGCTCGGTCATCGAGACCTTTCCCGACGGAAGTCTCGCCCTCAGCACCACCTTCCACCAGGGCAAGCCACACGGTTTTCAGAAGAGGAACTTCCCGGACGGGAAGTTCCTCTTCGGAGGTTCTTTTCGATAAGGGCGTCCTCTCGGGCACGAGAACCAAGTGGTGGAAAAACGGACGGTTGCGGGAGCAGGAGTACTGGAGTGACGGAAGGCTCAAGGGGAGAAGGCTCTGGGACGACGAGGGCCGCTTGGTAAGGGAGGAGATTTTCCCCGAGGATTAGTCTTGGGTCTCCTCGACTTCCTTGATCTTATCGAGGTATTTCCCAAAATCCCCGACCCGGATCACGGAAAGGTTTTCCACCACCTTCCGTTGCTCGATGGCCTTGATCATGTCGAAGGATCCATCGGACAGATCGTCCGGCGCGACGACTGCGAGGTGACGGGCGGCGAGCCTGAAGTTGGTGTCGCTTAGGGTTGCGGTCAATTCTACCTCCCTGTCGGGATCCCAAGTTGTGCGAACCTCAATTCCCAAGGCCCATTCGGGAACCCATAGGTCGGTTTCCCCGACCTCGAACCGCTTCACGAACTCGATGTTTCTCAAGGACAGCTTGTGTTCGCAAATATGAATCAAGTCCATGATGGAGGCTGAGTTTCCCATTAGGGAATCTCTTTCTTTCGCAACGAGGGAAGCAAGATAGGAATGGAGGTCTCCCCGATGGAGGACGTCCATTCTTTCCCGAGCGAAATTCCTCAGCTGGGAATCGGGAAAAAGAGTACTGAGGGATATTTCCTCCTTCTTCTCGATTCCGCTTCGGGTCGTCTTCCTCTCGATCCCGGCAATTACCTGGTCGAGGTCCTCCGGAAAGGTGAGGGGGTGAACCCTGAGGTCGTAGTTTCCTTGCTGCCTGGCCAATTCGCTGAGTTGTTCGCGCACCCACATGGCAAGGAAGTAGGCTTCCTTGTTCATGTCGTATCCCTTTTCCCTGAAAGCCTTGATTTTCTCACGATAGGCGAGGGTGGAAGGTTCGTAATAATCGTAGGGCCCGTGGAGTTTGTTTACGATCCCCGCGATCTCCTCGATCAGGTCCCTGTCGTCCCTCCAGTCTCTTCGCCGGCGATGGTACACGGGCGTGCCTAGGGTAGATGGTTTTGATTTAGGGGAACTCGGAGGATTGTCCACTTCTCGGCTGGGGTTGGCTGCATGGTGGTTTCAGGAAGCGATGAAGGCAACCTTTAACGGCTCGTCTTCTCAAGCCTTGCCTTGAGTGAAAATCTCCTTATCCTCCTTCGTATCATGCGCGTGGGATTTTTTCCAGCAACCATCATGCTCGGCTTGATGCCGCCTCTGATCTCTTTGGTTTGTTCCGGGAGTGGCTCCGCGTTGCCAACGGTTACTCTCTCTGGGGTCGAGCAGAACGGTTCCCTTGCCAAGGTCATCCGTGTTGTGCAGCCCGGCGTGTTCGACGTCCAAGCCAGTGATTACGTCGTCAGGATGAGGGCTTGGGGGGTTGCCTTTCCCCGTCGGGATCAGCCCGGTTATGGGGAGGCTTTGTCCTTCACGGAAAGAAAGCTGGTTCTGAAGACTCCGAAATTCAAGATCAAGCGGGAATTCGATGACAAGAATCTCAAGGTCGCCGACGTCCTGCTCATGGATGGAGCAATGAGCTTTGCGCGCGAGGCCATAGCTGCGGGTATCGGTTGGCACCTGGAAGAGGAGTCCGGGCGCTATGGTCCCTTCGTGATTGCCCAGCTCAAGGCCAAGCGCTCGAACCTGGGTGTCTGGGGCAATAACTTCAACTATCAGCAAGTCGCTCAGCCCTTTGCCCGTCCCAATCCTCAACTCCCTAACGCCCTCAACGGCGGATCGGGTTTTGTGCCCTCGATTAGTTTCTGGGTGACGAGCCTGGGCAAGATTCACCGCCCGGGATGTTCCTTTTATCAGAGAGGGAAGGGTATCCTTACCAGAAACCCAAGCGGCAGGGATTGCCGGATTTGTGGTGGAAGAAAGGCCAAGTAGAAGACCCGGAATCGGGATCTTGTTCCTACAGGGATGGGAAAATCCGTTTTTCTCTCGTTTTTCGCTTGGGTTTTCCAATGCTTTGAATAAAGCAAAAACATGTATCTGCCAGACATAACTGAATTTCCCGAGTTTTCTCTGCAACGCCTCCTCGAGACCTGTTTCGGACCGAGCCCGGACAGACCCTTGCGGATCTGCATCCTGATCGATCTTCCCGACCCATCCCTGATGACCGACCACAGGTTTCTCAAGGAGGATGGTTTCGCGGTCCAGAAATGCGCCCACGACGTTTTTCTCAAGCTGCTCAGAGAAGGCGTGTCGGAACGGCTCGGCTACTTCGGCAACGATTTCCTGGCCTTTCGCTCGACCGGTGGCAGCAACCTTGATCCGGATGACGAGTTGACCGATTGCACGGGGGCCTCCCTAACCTTCACTGAAGACGTTTGTCCCAAGTACGACCTTGTTCTCGCCATCACCGACTATTCCCTCACGGCTCCCCTCACGGCAATGGCCAAGAAGCACGGGTTTCGTGGAGCCACTCTTCACGGGGTAAACGACGTCATCCTTGGTTCGGGGCTTTCGGTCGACTATCGCAAGGTCAGCCGGCAGGCCGAACTCTTCCGTTCCTTTCTCGACCAAGCGGATGCCTTCGAGCTCGATTTCGAGGCCCTTGGGGAAACTTCGACCCTTAAGATTCAATGTGGAGGACAAAATGCCCAGAAGAGCCACGGGCTCTGCCCCCCGGGTAAGCCGGACGTCGCCAACCTTCCCGCGGGCGAGGTTTATTTCGTGCCCGAGGGAGCTGAGGGCGCTTTCCCTTTCCGTTTTCCGGATGGTACTCTTGCCGGCATGAAGGTCTCGGAAGGCGCTATCACCGAGGCGGTTCTCATGCGCGGGGACAGCGAACAGGTGGCCCTCCGGAACTCCAAGCTCGTGGAGGATCCGGCTACCGGAATTATCGGCGAGCTTGGTTTCGGTACCCAACTTCTGCCGTTCTCCGGAAGGGATATCCAAGACGAGAAGATCCTCGGCACTTGCCATGTGGCGACGGGTCGTAGCGACCATTTGGGAGGAAGCCTCACCCCGGATCTCTTCGGCTCGAGGCAAAACGCTTCCCATGACGATATTCTGTACGCCCCGCCCAAGACCCCGGAAATCACGGTTACCCAAGTCAGGATGTTCAAGTCAGGCCAGGTTATACCCATCTTGGAAAATTTCGAACCCACGACCCAGCTTCTGGACGCCATCAAGCAGGAATATCCCGTTGAAAAGTTTTCGGTTCCGGTATCCTAGCTGTTTAAGCCTCCTTTTGGCTTTCGCGGTCGTTTCCCCCTCTTCCCTCGAGGCTTTCAGGCCTGCTCCCAAGGTCCCGACGACGCCACGGGCACCCTCGGTCTCCAAGGCGCGCTCCGTGCCTCGCTACTACAACTACCTCCGTGCCCCTCGTGCCCCTCGCGCTCCCTCCGCACCCGTATCCAGGAAGGCCCGGTTCGCACCTCGGGCCCCCATCCCCAAGGCGGCCAAGATGGTCAAGAGACCTCCGACCGTTAAGAGGCCAAAGCCGGTTCGCCTTGTTCCTTTCGTCAAGCGCGTCCCCACCCCCAAGAGAGTTCCTTTCGTAAGGCCCGTTCCGAGGCGGAGGTGACGAATCGGCGCTCGGAAAATTCCTTTTTCCAAAGTCGCCGCAGCCAACCATTTAAAAGCTTTGCATTTTGCTATGTTTTTTAGGACATTAGCTTTATGCCCGAGCATCCCATCCCTAATGCTCTTTTTCCCTCGGGGATTGTGATTCGTCGCCTTTTTTGGCTGACGGTTTTTTCGTTGTTCGGTTTCGTCCCGCCCGTCACTGCCCAAAATCTAAACGGCTTGTCCCATGCCGTCTACAGTTTCGAGTGGAATGCCACCAGTTTTGAGGTTTCCGGATTTCCCGGGCAAGCCTTCCCTCCGCTGACTCTCTACGAGAACAATTACTATGCCTTTGAAAATAATTCCAGCGGAGGCATTCGTCTTTCCATTGGGGACGACAATCAGTCCGCCTACGGAAAGCCGGACGTTTGGAACAACCATGCCCTTGGAGACGACGAATATCTAGTGCTTTCCCCAGAAGCCAATTCCTCGAGGTTCCTGTATTATTTCAACCCAGACCAGAACGCAACGACCGGTCAACTGAGCATTCTGCCTTACGACTCGCATCTCATGCATCCCGATCTAAGCCTGGACGATGCCCGTTTTGGGCATGCGGTTCTCGTTAACGACTGGAACCAGACCCTCGTGGGGGCGCCGGGCCAATCCTCTCTCGATGGCGCCGTCTACCTGTTCGACCGCGAGGGGAATGGAAGCTTGACCCAAGTCCAGACCCTTGCCCCGACGGTCGTCGACGGCCAATTCGGAGCTTCGATGGCGTCTGATGGAGGGTTCCTTGCCGTGGGGGCCCCCGATGAGATGAGTTTTCAAGGCAGGACTTACCTTTACAAGAGGGAGTCCAACGGGAGTTATTCCCTCTGGGAGGGTCACGCTCCTCCCGATGCCCTGGCTGGGGACAGCTTTGGCTGGGGGATTGAGCTTGAAGGCTCCGCCCTAGTGGTGGCTTCCATTCAGCGAGCGTCCGGAGGAAGCGGAAAGTTGAGCTATTATCAAAAGAACCCGGACGACACTTGGTCTTTCGTCTCCTCCTTCTCAGCCGACGACAACCAGAGCGGGGACGAGTTCGGCCATGACGTGGCCCTTTCGGGGAATTTGCTTCTCGTGGGGGCCCCTCAGGCGGATGCCCTGGGGAGCAACTCGGGAGCGGCCTACCTCTATGAACTGAATTGCTCGACCTGGACCCAGGCCCAGAAGTTGGCTCCCTCCAGTCTGTCCGTCGACGACAAGTTCGGCTATTCCGTTGCCCTT
>MDSW01133868.1_pt1 | contig 14985 bp, 9 predicted proteins | sample 811171 | NCBI WGS metagenome assembly MDSW01 (sample SAMN05326641, study PRJNA326480) | marine metagenome | isolation source: seawater | place: Atlantic Ocean: North West | collected 2012 | reverse complement strand
TGAACGAACGAACGAACGAACGAACGAACGAACGAACGAACGAACGAACGAACGAACGAACGAACGAACGAGCGCGTGTACCGTGAGCGAACCTTTGTAACGAACGCACGTCGAACGTCACCCGCTTCTGTCCTCGCGCACGATGGACGAGCTTTCCTCAAAAATTCAAAGTGTCGTCCGTCTTCGCTAGCCCTACTCGTACACGCATTTAGTATAACAACACGACACGCGTCTACGCCGCCGCACCGCGATAACAGTTCGCCCGCCAGTTAATAATCCGCCGCGCCCTCCAGCTCGATCCCCGGCCGCCACTCCCACGTCGCCGTCAGCGTCCCCCGCGGCGTCGTCTCCTCCGAAGTGAACGTCTCCCCCTGCGATACGAAGCGACGTCGGGGTGGAGTTGAAAGGCGTCAGATGGCGTTGAAAGGCGGCGCGGGCGGGGATTGAAACCGGGGGGTGGGCGGAAAGAGACGCCGCCCGGGAGATAAAGTCCTCAAGGAATGAAGTTCACAACGCGGACGCGGTCGTACGGGGACCGGTGTGGTACATAATAGAACGCGCCTCCGGCAGGCCGTTCTCGATCCTAGCGGCGACGGAAAACATCGCGTAGCGACTGCTCAAGTCCGGGTAACTCAAGCTCACGCGATCGACGTCCGCGCGCACGAGCGACGCCTCGTCCACGGCGAGCGTGTACCCCGGTGCGAGCGCGCTGCCGAGCTCCTCCGCGACCGCGCGCGGCGCCGCGGCTCTCCAGTCCTCCGCGCCGATCAGTTTCTCGCTGTCGGGATGATGAGTTTCAAAGGCGTCAGAGCACACTGGTCCCCATACGACCGCGTTCGCGTTGTGAACGCCGATCCTTAAGGACTCCGATCCTTAACGACGAGTTGAAAGAGTTGAGAGGCATCGCGGGCGGTGTGTCGGGATCGTGAGCGAGGGGTGGGCGGAGAGAAACGCAACGCCGCCCGGGAGAGAAAGTCCTCGAGGATCGGCGTGCACCGCGCGGACGCGGTAGCGCGGGAACCGCCGTGATAGATAATGGACGCGCCTCAGCGGCGATCCGCGCATCCGCTCCGCGATGACTTCCCCGGTGTTCGGATCGTTCCATCGCTGCGTCGCCTCCACGAGCGTCCTCCCCGCGTCGTCGCGTATCAGCAGCCGAAGCACGCGGACGTTCCGTCGCGGGACGCCCCCGGGTCCGACCTCCAGCGTGCTCTCGCCGAGGTCAACCTCGAGCTTCAAGTCGGCGAGGCCTTTCGCGTTGTTCTTTCCGTAGCGGTCCGCGTCGACGCCGTGGGTTTTGAGCCAGGTCGCGAGCGACGCGGTGTCGCCGCCGGTCCACGACGACGACGACGACGCGGCGGCGTCGTCGTCCGCCCCCGCGCGCGTCGTCATCGTCGACGACGACGCGCGACGTCCAGGGCTGCGAGGATTAATCTTTTTTTCCGCCGGATCGATGACGGACGCCCAGCAGCGCGGACGCGTCCACGCGGCGGCGGCGTTCCCTCGCGCCGCGCGCGCGATCGCGGCGGAGAATGCCCTCGCGCGCGACGCGGAGCAGGCTGTCACCTGCCGCGCCGCGAGGGACATCGGCGTTCCCGCGCGCGCGAACGACTGCGGAGGCGAGGCGGTTGCAGCATTTACACCGGAGTGCGGGGATACGAGATCCCTGCTATCCCGCCGCGATCGCGATCGATCGTCGCGAATCGTTTTCATCGGAGATCGTTCTCGCTGACCTGCGATCAAGAGGTCGACTCTACCCTTTTGAAACCGGCATCGAAGCCGTCTCGGAGCTTCCGACAGGCGACCGCGCGTGATTGGCTCGCAAACCGAAAACTTAAATAAGGGTTTATATTTTGTAAATTTCGATTCTGGTCATCTCTCATCCGCCTCCGACGCAAGTCGGAGACCCTCCGATCTCTCGCGCTTCATCGCGCGTTCAGACTTGAAAACTCCGTATGGGCAAACACCCTGTGGAGTCTCGATGGTGTAGTTGGTTATCACGTTCGCCTAACACGCGAAAGGTCCTCGGTTCGAACCCGGGTTGAGACATTTTTTGCATTCTTTTCATGCAGTCATCCTCCACATGATGTGAGGAACCTCTCCACAAAGTTTCAGGTCAATCGGAGCAGTTTTGAGGCGGCGGCGGTCGCATCACGTCGAGCATGGTCCAACCTTCCCTAAAAAATGTTCTTTTTTCGAAACCAAAAAACCAACATCCCGTAACGTCGACGCGACGAGGACGGCACACACGCGCGCGCGCTCGGCAGAGAAACGCACATGCGCCGACCGTTCCCTCGTATCCCAAAGCTCCTGTACAACGCGGACAACGTCATGGCGATCCTCGGCTACGCGGTCTTCGCGTTCTTCTTCGACCGCGACTCGTTCGTCGCGCTGCGGCGAGATTTGGCAACGATATCCGTCAACGCCGGCGCGTGAGAGTCCGCGACGACGACGACGACGACGACGACGACGACTGCACACAGTGTATAATACGCTAGCCTAGAAGATGGGGTCGTGCGCCAGCGCGTTGACGCGCGAGGCGTCGAGCCGTAGGGACGAAGCAGACGCGGACGCGGCGGCGGCGGACGCGGTCGCGGGACGCCCGAGGCGCGTCCCGAACACGAACCGTCGCTTTTCTTCCTGCGCGACGACGCATTCGTCCATTCCCCGCATTCGTCCGCCGACTGACCGACGTCTTCCGTCCGACTCTCTCACACCGCAGCGCGGTGATTCTCACGCGCGCCGGCGCGCCCGCGACGTTAGTCAGAGAGCTGCTGCTGTTCTACGACGGCTTAGACGTAGGCGCGGTCGACGCGGGCGGCGGCGGCGGCGAGACGAAAAAATGTAAAAGATTATTCCCCAGCGGCGGCGGCGAAACGCCGTACCTTCAGCGCGTCCAAACGCTCTTCGACCCCGAACGCGTGGGCGCCGTGCGTTTTCGGTGCTTCGTCCGCGCGCTCGCGAAGCTCGCGTCGCCGCGGCCGCAGTGCCCGGGGGAGACGTACTTCGCGTTTCGATTTTTCGACGCCGACGACGACGGCGGCGTCTCGAAAAAGGAATATCGCGACGCGTTGGAAGCCGCGGAGGCGCACTTCGGCGGCGGGCGGGTGCGGTCGACGAAACCGAAACCGCGCTCACTCGAACGTTACGATGCATACGCACTCGATGCCCCCAGCACGCCGAGCCGCCGCGGCGGAGGGTACTTCAACGGCGCGCGGTGCAACGCGAACGCGCGAGACGCGACGGCGACGCGCATGTTCGACGCCTACGACCGCGACCGCGACGGCGCGTTGAGTCTGAGGCGCGTCCTGGTGGTCACACTGGTCCCCATACGACCGCGTTGGCGTGGTGAACGCCGATCCTTAAGGACTTTTGCCGGCGTTTCTCTCTTCCCACCCCTCGCTTTCGATCACCGCCCTCGACGCCTCACGACTCCATCTGACGCGCCCCCGAACTCCCCCCCCGACGTCGCTTCGTATGGACAATCACCCTCAGCGAGTTCACGCGCGCGCACGCGGCGTCGCGCGTCACGTTCGCGCCTCTCGCGGAGCTGTACGCGACGCTTCGTCCGCACATCGTCCCCGCGTACGTCGTGATGCGGACGCTGCGCGAGCGCGGGACGACGGACTGGGCGTTCATGGACGCGGGAGAGAGCGTCGGCGAGGCGAAGGGCGGGTCGGAGAATGAAGAAGCCGCGGCGGCGTCGCGCCGGCGGCTGGTCGCGGTGAAACGCGCGGACGATGAGCGTTACGACGCGTTCGACAGCGTCTGCGAGGTCACGACGGCGGCGACGACGAAGACGAAGACGGCGTCCGCGGTCGAGCACGCGCGGCGCTCGAGGCGGAAAGCGGAGCGGAGGCGACCGAAGCCGCCTCGGAGCGTCGACGTAGACAGCGCGTTTTAAAAGAGTAAACAGACCTGGACAGGAAGCGCCAGCGAAGTTTCTCGGGGCGACCGAAGACCACCCGCGCCACAACAACCCGCGCCGCCGCACGCTCGCAGTCTCGCACCGCTCCAGAACGCGATGAACGAGACATCTAAGCGCCGTCGGGTCGATCCATCCGCGCCCGAAACGCCGGGCGGCGACGACCGCGCCCTGGGCGGCGGCGGCCTGGCAGCGCGCGTCCGCGAACTCGAAGAACTGTTGGAAGCCACGAGGACGGAGCTCGGGCGCAAGAAGGAGAAGCTCGCCGCCGCGGAAGCGACGATCGCAGCGTACGCAAAGATTTACCCGACGTTCGACGCGGACGAACAGCTCTCGAGCGCGGTGTTCTCGCACGTGACGGACGTCCGAACGCGCGTCGCCCTCGCGCAGGTGAACACCGTGTGGCGAAACGCTTCGAAAGTCGCGTCTTCGCTGATGGCCTCGCTCGACTTCACGGGGTGTCCGGACAAGTGGAACGAGAATATGAGTTGGAAGACGAAGTGCGAATACATCCTTGGGATCGAAGGCGTGCTCGATCTGCCCGAAACGCGCTTTCACGCCCTTCTCGAACAGGCCGGGGCTGACTTGTCCAACACGAACGAGCAGTGCAACCTCGGTTTTTTCTACGACAGCTCGAAGCGTTACGACAAGGCGCTGGAGTGGTACATGAAGGGAGCGCGTCAAGGCAGCGAGGTTTGTGAGAATAACATCGGAATTTCCTACAGATTCGGCCAGGGCGTAGAGAAAAATATCGACACGGCGCTGGAATGGTTCACAAAGTCGGCCGAGAAGGATCACGCCGGAGCACAATACGAGGCCGGCGCTATCCACTACGACGAGGGACGATATGAAGAGGCGTTCCAGTGGTTCACGAAATCGGCCGCTCAAGGCGACACTGACGCGACATTAGACCTCGGGGAGTGCTACGAGAAAGGCAACGGCGTGAAGAAGGACATTTCCGAGGCGCTCAAACTGTACGGGAAGGCCATCGAGAAGGGCCACGCTGAGGCGAAAGAAAACCTCCGTCGTCTGGTCGACGCGTTGCCGTGAACATGCGTAGACGCGACGTCTTCGAGTCCGATGATGTAAATGTCGCCATCTACCCCCACCTTCTCTCCCCCTCGCTCTCATCGCAACCTAAACGAGCACCGCGCGCCGTCTAAGCTCAAGAACCGCGTCGCTCAGCTCGATCGGAAACGCGCGCGGCGACCGTCGACTGACGACACACAGAAAAAGTTCTTCCTCTCGACAGCGAGTTATCCGAGAGGACCGCCGTCCTTTCCGCACTTCGTCATGGCGCTCGCGGCGGCGACCGCGCCCGCGGCGTCGTTACGCCCCCCCGCGCGCGTCCAGCGGTGCGCCTCGTCCGTCCTCTCGTCCCTCTCTTCCGCTCCCGCCATCGCGCGCCGTCGCCGCTCCTCGCGCGTCGCGTCGCGTCGCCGCTGACGTCGACGTCATCATCACCGCGTTTCGTTCCGTCGCGCGTTCGCAGGCGCCGTCGCGTCGTCGTCGTCGCCCGCGCGTCCGCGTCCGCGTCCGCGTCCGCGTCGCCCCCTCCCGGCCGCGCGACGTCGCCGCTGTCCCAACCCCCGGCCGACGCCCCCGCGGACCCGCGCGCGGCGCTGCGGGGCGTGATGATCCACCGCGCGTCCGACGGCGAGCTCGTGGACGTCAGGTGCGTTCTCCTTACACTGGTCCCCATACGATCCCGTCGGCGTAGTGAACGCTGATCCTTAAGGACTTTTGCCGTCGTCTCTCTCCTCCCAGGGTCCCTCGCTTTCAATCCCCGGCCTCGATGCCTTTCAACTTCAACTGACGCCTTTCAACTTGCATGGAATGGCCCTCAGCGCGCAGTGGCGCGACGACGACAAGGCGGTCGTCGTCTTTCTTCGATCGTTCGGCTGATTCTTCTGCTGGGAGTTGGCGATACAACTCCGGCGGGACGTGAAGCCGACGTTAGACGCGAACGGCGTGAAGCTCATCGCGGTGTCGATCGGGACGGTCGATCGCGCGAAAGAGTTCGTGAGAGAGACGGAGTTCCCGATCGAGTGCCTGTACGCGGACCCGGAGAATAAGTGCTACGACGCGCTCAGGCGCGTGCTCCTCGCACTGGACTCCATACGACCGCGTTGGCGTTGTGCACGCCGTTCCTTGAGGACTTTATCTCCCGGCGCGCGTTTCTACCCGCTCACCCTTCGATTTCGATCCCCGCCCGCGACGCCTTTCAACTCCATCCCTGACGCCTTTCAACTCCACCCCGACGCGACCCTCAGGCTGAACAAGTCGCTGAAAAACTTCTCGCAGAAATCCACCCCGGAGATGCTCCAGGCGCGGTGGAAGAAAGACGGCGCGAAGGATCTGCGCGAGGTGTTCTCGCACTGGAAGCCGTGGATCCCGCCGAAGCGCGAGCAAGGGTTCCAGCAGGGCGGCGTCTTCGCGTTCGAGGGCGACGAGTGCGTGTACCAATTTTATGACCCGAGCACGGGCGTACACGCGCCGTTCGACGACTGGCTCGTAACGCTCGGCGTCGGGCCGTTAGAGTCCGCCCCGGAGCCGGTCCCGAGGCCAGAGAAGAAGAATAATGATGCGTGAAGTAAGTATACGACGCGCGGTGTAGTAAAGTAGGTCCCGCGCGGGGGCGCGAGCGAACGGAACGTCCGTCGAAGTCTGGATGACGCGCGCCCGCGTAAAACGCGCTTCGAACGAAGCGCGCCGCGGGCGCGTCGACGACGAAAACGCTTCACGACGGACCGTTATCTCGACGCCCGCGCGATGGGAAGCGCGCAGACGCGCGCGATGACGAATAGAGTAAACGTTAGCGGAGAGAAAGTGAGTTAGAAGCGAGACGCGACGCGGCGCGAGAAGCGAGAGCGTCGTCGATTCTCATATAAATTTCATCAGCCCGCCTCGGAGGCCCTGGCTCGCTCGCTCTCGAGTCCCCGCCGTCAGTGCGCGGCACCTTTCGCCGCTTTCTGCTGCGCGACGCGCATCATGTACCTGCGAGGAGGAAACGCGAGGAGGAAACGCGGGGAAGGAAAGGTAAACGCGGGGACGTCAGAAGACGCGCGGTGACGGCGCGGCGTTCGATCGATCGCGGTCGTCGTTAGGGATTGATTCGTTCGCTCGCTCGGTCGTTCGATCATCGATCGGGCGCGGCCCCCGCGACGCACTCTTTGTACTGGCACTTCTCGTACGCGTGCCTCTCGTGGCCGCACTTCCACGGGATGTAATACTCCGCCTTGCGGCACTCGTTCAGGGGGATGAGCAGGTGCGCGCAGAAATCGCGGTGCGCGAGGTCGATCTTCGCGTCCTGCATGTCCTTCTGCGTCGCGACCATCTCGCGTCGTGCTCCGCCCATTTGTGTTTTTCTTCTTCCACGTCTCCTCCGCGCAGAGGGTCTCTCTCCTACTCGCGCGCGCGATCGAGCGGTCGTTCGACGGCGGCGTTCGCGCGGGGAGGCGCGCGCGCGTCTCCGCGGTGGCGACGACGAGCGGCGAGCGGGGCGGGTGGACCCACGCGCGCGTTCGTATGCGAGAAGACGAGGGAGAGACCGTGCGTATGCTTGGTCCCTACTACAGAGACGAAATGCTCCTGTGACCGCGGTCGGTACACCGTGCTGTCCCGGCCCGTTCGCCGGTCAAAGTCTTCTCCCGTTTAGGAAATCCTTTCGCCGCGCGGCGTCGCCGGCGCATTGACGAGCGGCGCCGGGCGGACGCGGACCCGGCCGGCTCTTTCTAGACCGCGAAGAGAGTCTCGACGAACGCGCGAGCGGATTCGGAGTTCGCGCTAGGCGCTCCGAAGCTCGCGCGCCTTAACCGCCTCCGATCTCCGGAGCGCTGGTGGAGGCGTCGAGGTCGAATTTGAGACCGCATCCGCGAGAACGTCGTCAGAGCAAGAGGGGGCTTCCTCGACGCGCGCGCCCGCCGAGCGCGCCGCCGCCGTCGTCGTCCTCCTCCTCCTCCTGACGCGTATCGGGCATCATGGGCGAGGATGACGAGAAGAAGCAGCAGATGGAGGACCCGCAAGACGTCCTCCAGCGATGGCTCATCGCGCGCGTCGTGTCGTCGTTCAAGTGCAAGCCCGAGCAGGGCGACGCGCTGCTCGCGCAGGAGGTGTCCTACGGCGCGATCAATCAGTTCCTCACGGACGTGGAGTGCCCCCGCCTGATGATCATCGCCTCGCCGGACCTCGTCGCGGTGCGCATCGTGCCCGCGCCTCGATTTCTCTGCCGCGGGTCTCCGTCCGCGAGGCGGCGCGCGCGCCGTCCGCGGCGGGCGGCCGATCGTCGACGATCGATCGCTCTCGGATCGAATCCTCAAACGCCCCAAACGGCGATAAAATAAATGATGAAACGATTCGATTCGATCCGCGCCCGCGACGAATCGATCGGTCGATGTATCGATCGGTACATCGATCGATCGATCGACGCCCGCGCGCGATCGCCCGCTCGATCTCCACCCCGCCCCGCCCGACGCCATCGCCATCGCCATCGCCGACGCCGTCCCTCGCCGACCCTGACCCCCCCCGCCCGCCGTCCCTCGACCGACGCGACGAATGACAGACGACGACGCCGCCGGAGAAATTTCGAAAGAAGACGCTGTGTTTCCTCAAGCTCAACCAAGAGGAACTCTCCCCGGAGAACGTCGACCAGGAGGTCATCTACGGCGATTTCGGCGACGTCCCGCTGGAACACCTCAGCGTGCTCGCGCGGGAGGTTTTCCTGCCGATGCTCACAAACCCCCGGAATCAGGTTGGGTGGCCCGAGGTGATCACGCGCGAGGTGGTGGAGAACTTGCACAAGTTCATCGCCAACGTGTACGTGACGATCGGGCAGACGAAGGGCAAGACGCTGCTGCCGCTGCCGCCGGACGACGACGCGAAGCCGTCGACGTCGTCGAGCGCAGGGTCCGCGGCGGGGTCGGATGCGGGCGGGCCTTCGTCGGACACGGATAAGATTCACGTGTTGGAGAGCGCCATCGTGACGTGGACGAAGCAGATCAAGGGCGTGCTGAAGATGGACCCGGAGGCGGCGCTGAAGAGCGGGGAGAACCCCGGGCCGCTCGCGGAGCTGGAGTTTTGGGAGGACAAGGCTGCGAACTTGAACGCGATCCACGAGCAGCTCTCCGGGTCGAAGATTCGCAAAGTCGTCAAGGTGCTGGAGGTTACGAAATCGTCCTACTACCCCGCGTTTCATCGCCTGTGCGGCGAGGTGGCGCACGCGCGCGTCGAGGCGAACGACAACGTGCTGTTCCTCAAGCCGCTGGACAAGTACTTCCAACGGCTGAACATCGGCGACGAGTTCCCGCAGCTAGTGGAGATCTTCAAGCCCATCATGCACGTGGTCCTGATGGTGTGGAAGCACTCGCACCACTACAACACCCCCGGGCGGATCGTCGTGCTCATCCGCGAGATTTGCAACGACCTCATCATGCAGTCGCAGAAGTTTGTCGCGGGGAACGAGATCTTCGAGGCGGAGCCGCCCGAGGCTGTGGAGAAGCTGAAGCAGACGTTGAAGGTGTGCGGCACGTTCAAGTCGTTCTATTTCGACTACAAGTCAAAGACGAACAACGAGACGCCGCAGAACCCGTGGAGGTTTCAAAACTCCGCGCTGTTCAGCCGCCTAGACACGTTCCTCGAGCGCTGCCACGACATCTTAGACTTGACGATGACGGTGCTGCAGTTCAACAAGCTCGAGAGGGTGGAGATTGGCGGCACCAAGGGCAAATCGCTGACGAACAGCGTGCAGCAAGTCTTCGCCGATTTCCAAGAGGCGGTCGAGAAGTTCCACGCCGTGGAGTACGACATCATGGACGTGGACAACAAGCAGTTCGAGAATGACTTCTACGAGTTCCGGTGCGTCATCAAAGAGCTCGAACGGAGACTCGGGTCGATCATCATTCAGGGGTTCGAAGACTGCGTCACCGTCGCGGCTTCGTTCAAGCTGTTCGACAGCTTCGAAGGGCTCCTCGACCGCGAGATCATCGCGACAGATCTGGAAAAGAAACAGATCGAGCTCATGCGTTTCTACGGCGACGACCTCAAGGACGTCTCGGAGATTTTCGCGACGCAGAAGGACAACCCGACGTTGGCGAAGAACTCGCCGCCGCACGCGGGCGCGGTGTCCTGGGTGAGAGGCCTCGTGGCGCGCATAAAGGAGCCGATGGAAAAACTTCAGGGACTGAACAAGCTCGTCACGGAGACGGACGAGAGCAAGGACATCCAGAAGCAGTACGACGTGCTCATGGCGTCGCTGATCGCGTACGAAGAGAACGAGATCAAGCTCTGGAGCGCGGAGGTTGAGGCCACGGGTGAGGAAAAGTTGAAGAAAAATTTGCTCGCGCCGGATGAGAAGGGCGAGATCCCCGGGATCCTCCGCGTGAACTTCGACCCGATGCTCGTCAGACTGCTGCGCGAGGTGAAGTACTTCCTCCTCCTCGGCGTCGACGTCCCGGCGTCCGCGTTGAAAGTCTACGAGAGGTCCGAGACGCTTCGTCAGCAGACGGGTAACCTCGACCTCATCGTCGTGACATACAACACGATGCTGCGCAACTTGCTCGACGTGGAGAAGCCTCTCGTGGAGAAACGGCTCAAGGTGATCGAAGACGCGCTTCAAAAGGGCATCTCGAAGCTCAACTGGAACTCGCACAAGATCAACGACTACATCCAGGAGGTGATGGGGTTCGTGAAGGAGCTCGACACGATGCTCGAGACGATCAAAGGGAACGTGGAGAAGACGCGTAAGGTGCTTCAGGGCTGGGCGGAGAACTTGATGTTCAGCCGCAAGGAGGGTAAAACGTACGACGTCGAGGAGTTTCAGTCCGCGCAGAAGGACCTCCAGGCGAAGAGAAACGACGAGATTGTCGAGGGCGCGGCGGCGATCACGCGGTACCTCGCGGCGTCGAGCAAAGCGCTCAAGGACATCCCGCGCGCGTCCAAGGCGTGGAAAGACTACGTCGAGTACGTCAACGACATCGTCATCGAGGGTTTCAGCAACGCGATCATGGCGTCCGTGGCGTACGTGAACGAGCAGGTGAACCCGGAGCTGGTGTCGAAGAACGAGACGGTGCCGCTCGTGGAGGTGCAGCTCGAGCTCCAGGCGCCGGACATCTGCTGGAAGCCGGAGATTGGCCAAACCGCGGACGGCGAGGGCGTGCGCGATCGCTTCAACTCGTGGATCGGGAACTTTCAGGCGATCGGGACGCTGATGAAACGCCTGGACATCGGCGAAGGGAACTACACGCTGGAGCTCGAGGAGGATTACAACGTCATGGACGCCATCTCGGCGATTCAAGACGTCGTCCTCGCGAACGAGGCGGAGTGCATCGCGTTCAAGGAGAGCTACACGAAGTACGAGTACCTGTGGAAGACGGACCTCCCGACCGCGCTCGCGACGTTTCTGGAGGAGAACACGAACGCGGAGGAGGGCCAGGACGAGCCGCCGCTGGAGTTATTCGACGAGCAGATCGCGCGGTACAAGGCTGTGCAAGAAGAGATTCAGGCGCTGACGACGACGTCCACGATCGCCTGGGTGAAGGTGGACGCCAAGCCGATGAAGCAGGCGCTCGCGACGTGGATCACGAAGTGGATCTTCCTGTACACGCAGCACCTGTCGAACAAGGTGATCAACAGCATGGACGACCTGTACGCGTTCATGAAGCTCGGAAACACCGTGCTGGACATGGACCCGACGGCCATCGCGGAGCCGTCCGCGGCGACGGAGCCCGCGGAGGACGCGAGCGGCGAGGCTGGCGAGGGCGAGGGCGCCGAAGGTGCCGAAGGTGCCGAGGGTGCCGAAGGTGACGCCGCCGCGCCCGCGCCCGCGGAAAAGAAGGAGAGCGCCGCGGAGAAGAAGCAAAAGATGCTCTACGACATGATGGCGTACATGCGCGACTTGAGGAAACGCGAGGAGAAGACGGACGTCATGTTCGAACCGCTGCAGGCGACGGTTGCTCTGTTGAAGACGTACGGCATCTCCACGTCCGAGGAGGTGCTCAAGCAGCTCGAGGAGGCGCCGCTCGCGTGGAGCGCGCTGAAGAAGAAGATGCTCAACGTCCGCGAGAAGCTGTCGTTGATGCAGCAGCTCGAGGCGCGAAAGATTCGCGAGGAGTCGGACAAGTTTGGAAAGCAGGTGGAGGACTTCCGGACGATGTTCCAGAAGACGGCGCCCGTCACGGTGGCGGCGAGCACGATCAAAGTCGACGACGTGCGACCCGCGTACGACATCCTGGACCACTTCCACCACGGCGAGAAGGACGACAAGTTTATCTTTGGCTCGTTGTCCACCATCGCCACGGAGGCGAGCGCGTTGAATGAAAAGCAAGAGCTCTTCGAGCTGCACGTGAGCGATTACCTCGCGTTGCAACGCAGCGCCGAGGACCTCGCCTTTTTGAAGGCGCTGTGGGACATGGCGTCGTCGGTCATCTTCACGTTTGACAGCTGGAACATCACGCTGTGGAACGCCATCGACGTCGAGTTTCTCATGGACGAGACGAAGAAGCTCGCCAAGGAGGTGAAGATGCTCCCCAAGGGGTGCCGCGCGTACGACTTGTATAAAATTCTGGAGGATCAGGTCAAGGCGCTGCTGACGTCGCTTCCTCTCGTGAGCGAGCTGCATCACCCGTCGATGCGCGAGCGGCACTGGAAGCAGCTCATGAAGGCGACGGGGAGGCACTTCGTGATGGACGACAAGTTCAGCCTCGGCGACTTGCTCAACCTCGAGCTGCACACGTGCGTCGACGCGGTGAGCGAGATTGTCGAGCGCGCGCAAAAGGAGATTGTGATCGAGAAGCAGCTGAAGAAGATCGAGGAGACGTGGTCGGGGTTAAACCTCGACTTCAAGCCGTTCCCGGACAGCGAGGTGTTGAACCTCGTCATCGACGACTTGATCTTGGAGGCGCTCGAGAACGACAACCTCGCGTTGCAAAACTTGGGGGGGTCCAAGTACGTCCAAGGGAACGCCAAGTTCAACGAGATGACCGCGGATTGGCAGAAGAAGCTCGGCACCGTGGACAACGTCCTCAACGTGTGGCAAGACGTCAGCAAAAAGTGGAGCATGCTCGAGTCCGTCTTCGTCGGCAGCGCGGACATTCGCGTCCAGCTCCCGGAGGACTCGAAGCGCTTCGACGGCATCAACGCGGACTTCCAGGCCATCATGCGCGACGCCCCCGACGTGTTGAACTGCGTCGAGGCGTGCAACATGGACGGCAGACTGGAACGTCTCGAGGTCATGCTCGGTCTCCTCGAGCAGTGCGAGAAGGCGCTGCAGGACTACCTCGAGACGAAACGCATCGCGTTCCCGCGTTTTTATTTCGTCGCCCCCGCGGACCTTCTGGACATCCTCTCGAAAGGGACCAACCCGCAGCTCATCCTGCGTCACCTCTCGAAGTGCTTCGACAACGTCCACAACATGTCCTTCCTCGAGGACGAGAAGGGGAACCCGTCGAAGAACGCCATCTCGATGTGGTCCGGGGAGAACGAAAACGTCGCCTTCAAGGAGCCGTGCATCTGCGACGGTCCCGTGGAGACGTGGCTCGGCGCCGTCGTCGACTCGATGCGCGAGGCGCTATTCGTCGAGTTTGAAGCCTCCGCGCCCAAGTACGACGAGATGCCGCGCGTGAAGTGGATGTTTGAGCAGTCGGCGCAAAACACGATCACGGTGTCGCGCATGATTTTCACGCAAGAGATCAACGAGGCGTTCGATCAGCTCGAGGAAGGGAACGACAACGCGGTGAAGGACATGTGGCAGAAGCAGGTGGATCAGCTCGCGGGCCTCATCGAGGTTGTCAACGGGAAGCTCGAGAAGCTGGACCGGAAGAAGGTGCTGACGTTGTGCACCATCGACGTGCACGCGCGCGACGTGTGCCAAAAACTCCTCGACGAACGCGTCGACGTCGGCAGCGCGTTCCAGTGGCAGTCGCAGCTGCGGTACGGCGTCCACGAGAAGACGGGGAAGCTCATGATTTACGTCTGCGACGCGGAGATTCCGTACATGTACGAGTACATCGGGTCCCCGGGGTGCTTAGTCATCACCCCGCTCACGGATCGGTGCTACATCACGCTGACGCAAGCGCAGAGGCTCGTCCTCGGCGGCGCCCCCGCGGGCCCCGCGGGGACGGGCAAGACGGAGACGGTGAAGGATCTCGGTCGCGCGCTCGGCATTCAGGTGTACGTCTTCAACTGCTCCGATCAGATGGATTACAAGGCGATGGGGCAGACGTACAAGGGCTTGGCGCAGACTGGCGCGTGGGGCTGCTTCGACGAGTTCAACCGCATACCGGTGGCGGTGTTGTCCGTGTGCTCGACGCAGTACAAGACGGTCCTCGACGCGATTCGCGCGAAGAAGTCGCAGTTCATGTTTGAAGACGTGGAGATTTCGCTGCGCCCGTCCACGATGGCGTTCATCACGATGAACCCCGGCTACCCCGGTCGCGCGGAGCTCCCGGAGTCGCTCAAGGCGCTGTTCCGACCGGTGTCCATGTGCGTCCCGGATCTGCAGCTGATTTGCGAAAACATGCTCATGGGCGAGGGGTTCTTGCAGTCCAAGATTCTCGCGCGCAAGTTTGTGATTCTCTACAAGCTCTGCGAGGACTTGCTCTCCAAGTCGGCGCACTACGACTGGAAGCTACGGGCGATCAAGACGACGCTCTACGTCGCCGGCGGTCTCAAGCGCGACCAGCCGCACCTCTCCGAGGACAAGGTGCTTCTGCAGGCGCTTCGCGATTTCAACCTCGGGAAGCTCACCGCGGACGACCACGGCATCTTCATGGGTCTCCTTAACGATCTCTTCCCCAAGATGCTCGACCAAGTCCCGCGTCAGCGGAACGAGTCGTTCGAGGATAAGATTGTGAAGTCCGCGGTGGAGCTCGGGTACCAGCCCGAGGAGGCTTTCGTGTTGAAGATCACGCAGCTCCGCGAGATTTTCGGCGTGCGGTGGTCCGTGTTCCTTCTCGGCCCCGCGGGGTGCGGTAAAACCGCCGTGTGGCGGACGTTACTTCTCGCGCAAAACAAGTACGGCGAGAAATCGCGCGCGGTGCCGGTGAACCCCAAGGCGCGTTCTAGTA